>JGI12635J15846_10000686_pt1 | contig 29317 bp, 25 predicted proteins | sample BlaSpr_A8_OM2_M2_FD_15846 | JGI IMG/M metagenome (IMG submission 15846)
GGGGGAACGCTGAATAAGGCTCCGGGGAGGTTGGGGGATTCGTCCTTGATTGGGTGCGGATGTTACGCGGATAATCTGAGTGCGGCGGTATCGACCACGGGGTGGGGCGAGCCGATCATGAAGCTGGTGCTGGGCAAGTGGACGGCGGATCGGGTGGCGGCGGGAAATTTGCCGGAGTGGGCAGCGCAGGAAGCGATGAATTATTTGAAGCAGCGGCTCATAGGGCATGGTGGAATTATCGTGCTGAACTCGCTGGGGCAGGTCGGGATTGCGCATAGTACTTCAAGAATGGCGTGGGCGTGCAAGACGATGAAGAATGAAGAGGCGGGAGTTGAGCGCGGAGTTTTATAGGAAACAGGAAGCAGGGGCCTGCGGAGAGATTTTGCAAAATGGGGCTGGGCTTGTTACGAAATCCGAACAAATCGGGCGGGAGGACGCCAAGGCATCAACCCGATGGGGTCGCTGGCCGCGGAGCGAATGTTGGCGTTTGGCCGCATCTGGAGCGGGGTAAAGTTTGTTCGGAATTCGTAACAAAACTGGTTCGGGCAAGAATTTATCGTAAATCAAGAGCGCAAAGGCAGCGCCTCCTGCTATGATGTGCAACACTTTGATGGAGGCGCGGCATGCTCCCAGCAGGTAAAAGCCTTCGTACGCTGCGAGAAAAACTTGGGCTGACGATGCGCGATATCGAATTGTCGAGCGCGCGCATCGCAGAGAAATATCGCAATGAAGAATACTCGATTCCTCCCAGCCGTTTGTCGGACATTGAAACCAAGGCGGTGTTGCCCAGCATTTTCCGGTTGTATACCCTGGCAGTGATTTACCGGCGCGATGTTCGCGAGTTGATGACGTGGTATGGAGTTGATTTGAATAATATTGCGGCCGACCTTGGCATGATTGCACCGCCGCGCTCGCATGTGTCGGAGGCGTTGTCTGGATTGTCGTCAGTGCAGATGCCTGTGCGCATGGATCCTGGGTTCGATCAGCATCGGACCACGAATCTGGGGCGCATGGTCGAACAGTGGGGACTGGTGCCGCTTTCGTATCTGGCGCAATTTGCGCACAGCGATTTCACTTACGGCTACATCGGCAATCAGGATTTTACGATGTACCCGATTCTGCCGCCCGGCAGCTTCATTCAAGTGGACGAGAGCAAGAATAAAGTGGTCGAGGGATTGTGGCGTTCGGAGTATGAGCGGCCGATTTATTTTGTGGAGACACGCGACGGGCATACGTGCTGCTGGTGCAGCATGCGTCGCGATGACGTGGTGCTGCAGCCGCATCCTTTATCGCCGGCCCCGGTTCGAGTGTTGCGGCATCCGCAGGAAGCCGAGATTATTGGGCAAGTGGTGGGAGTAGCTATGAAGCTGACGGAGTGGCACGCTTTTGGCTCTTCTCCAAACTCGAAAGCGCAGTCAGCACTGAATTAAGATGAGCGGCAGAGGCGGCGTCATCCGGGGAAGCGAGCAGTTCGTGGAACTGTTCGCGCATGCCGTCGACGAAAGCCTCTGGAGTTTTGTCGGTCTTCTGACTTGATTCGCGCAAGTCTTCTACAAGTTCTGAAATCGGAGTACGCAGGACATTCGAGAGCACCTCAGTTTGAGCCACCTTCAGCGCACGTTCTGACGATTCCTCGCCGTGAACCAGCGATAGACCCCAGTGCAAATATCCGCCCTCGCGGCGGCGTAGGGATGCCAGATAAGCCAACTTCGCCAGCAGGCCAGAGATGGCGGCCAGCGTAGTTTCGCGCAGGTCCTGCAGGGCCGATTTGAGCGTCATGGTTTTAGCCCCATGGCAATCTGCCGTGAGGTTGACTTCCCAGGCAGGCGCAGCCTGAAAGTATCACGCCTCTTACTCTTCACCCAAGAAAAAACAGCCGGAAACTGAGTCCCCTTGAGGGCCTGCGAATCGAGGGCTCATCGGGAAGGCTGGGGTGCGTTTCAGCGTGCATTTATGCGGCCAAAGTGGCGAAATTCTTGTTACGAATTCCGAACAGTGTGAGTCGAAAGTAACGTTCTAACGCAAGCGCCGGGGCATGAAAATATCACGGTTCGCTTTTTCAAACAAGGAGAAAAACACCGTGAAACGTATGATATTAGTGCTTGCCGCAGCCCTTATGTTGCTGAACACTGTCGTTGTCCCCACCGTTGCTCATGCTGATGGAATTCTGCAAGGCGGAGGCGGAGGCAAACCATAGGTTTGAGGAAAGTTACGAAAACCGAACAAGATTGATATCGGCATTGTGGGCTGCAGCGGGTGCGGTATAGTATTTGGCCACCATGCTGCAGCCACATTCGCTTCTTTGGCACTATCTCTGGCTGGCGCCGAACGTGCTGCAAGCAGCGCTCGCGGTACTACTCTGGTACCGTGGGCTCCAGCGTCAGTTCCCGGTTTTCGTCGGATATCTCATCTTTGGAGCGATTGAGCAGTTTACCCTCTACGGGATGGACGTTGCCCCCTCGGTTAGCGCCGAAGCGTACTGGTCGGCTTCATGGGTTGGCTTGATCGTTGAGGCAATGCTCATCGTCGCTGTGATTGGAGAGTTGTCTTTTCAGCTTCTTCAAGGACGACCGGCAATCGCTAGGATTGGCAGTCGCCTAATCAGCGGCGCGGGCGCAGTTCTCGTCTTGCTTGCCGTTTTGGCGGCAGCCTATGCCCCCGTGTTCCATCGCCCGCCTGCCCTCATCTCCCACGCAGATCTACTCATGTTTCGCGCCTACGTAATCATGCAGAGTTCGTACCTAATCGACTGTGGACTCGTGTTGGCCCTCTTTTTGTTCGCGTCGCATTTCGGATTAAGGTGGAATCATCGAGGCTTTGGAATTGCGCTTGGCTTTGGCATTGTCTGGTGCGAGCATCTTGCAACGTGGGCGCTCATAGCTAGTGGCACACTGCTGGACAAGCGGCTCGACTTCCTGAACATGGCCACGTATCACGCGTGCGTCCTGATGTGGTTTTATTTCCTCCTCGTTCCTCAGAAGAGTGCCACTACATCTGCGGTTTCGCTGCCAGAGAACAATCTCGACATCTGGAACCGGGAGCTGGAGCGTTTACTGCAACAATGAATCTTGCCATTGTTATCGTCATTGCGGCTGCGCTTGCGCTGGTTATTATCCTGCGGCTGGCGGTCACGCAAAGTCTCCAGTCCAAGCCAAGGTCCGACTTGGCTGTCTCGATACGGCCCATCGACATCGAGGCATTCCGTAATCTGATCGATCCCGCGGAAGACGAATATTTGCGGAGCCGCTTGCCAGCGAATCAATTTCGCGGGGTGCGCCGCGAGCGCTTGCGAGCTATGGCGGCGTATGTGCACGCGGCCGCAAGTAACGCAGCAGTGCTGGTGCGTGTGGGTGAAACGGCTCTGGCGAGTGGGGATCAGCGAATTGCCGGGGCGGCGCAACAGTTGGTGCACGACGCGCTGCTGCTCCGCCGCAACAGCACCGTAGCCTTGGCACGGATTTACCTGGCGTTGGCCTGGCCGTACTCCGGCTTCGCGGCGGTGCGGGTGGTCGAGCGTTACGAGCGAGTGAGCGGGACCGCCATGCTGCTGGGGCGATTGCAGAACCCAGCGGTGCCGGTGCGTTTGTCAGGCCGGCTCTAGGGCGGCACAAAGGACTCGATTCGCAGCGGTTGAAGAGAATGCCAAGAGATCCAGCAAGGTAACCAAGCGCGCACCTCAATCGCTGACGCGCGAACACATCTCAGGTTGCATCGCAGCGCCTAAAGGCGCAATGATAACGCAACGATTACGGTATGCCTGAAGGCATACCCTGATACGAATCGCGAGTTTTTCTGCATCCTTGTGACATCCGTCACAAACAGCGGAGAAGCATTTCTGGCATCCTGACGCCCGGCGTCGCCGTGCCTGGTGATAGTGGCGGGTTAACTGGCCTAACACCTCGATCATTCTTGCCTTGTTTTCGTCCACGTTCTGGTGTAAAAACCAGCGGGAACCTGCCAACCCCAGAACCCTGTTACTTTCGTCCAAAAGTTGTTGGAGTTGTTCTGCTGCCGCTCCTAGATGAGCGGGCTTAAGGGAGACTCTATGATCCGGAGTTTGAAGGTTTTCTCCGTCTCGATATTTTTTGCGTTGTTTTCCGCGCTTGCCTTCGGGCAAGGTGGCGCTTCCACCGGCGATCTCCACGTGACCGTGAAAGATCCCAAGGGGAATGTAGTGATCAACGCAACTGTGACCGTTGGGGACGTTGCCAAGGGCGTGGAACGAACTGCGACCGGCGACGGCCAGGGCGGTTATAACGCGCGCCAGTTGCCGCCGGCGAGTTACAACGTCACCGTAGAAGCGCCGGGCTTCGGCAAGACTGAGGCGAAAGATGTGAACATCACCGTGGGCGGAGTGGTCGAACTGCCGATTGCCCTGGCCGTGGCTACGGGACGGGAAGTGGTGGAGGTGAATGCACAGGCTGATCTGGTGGAAACCTCTCGCACGTCGACCACCGACACGATTGGGCAACGGCGCATCGACAATTTGCCGATCAACGGGCGGAACTACATTAACTTCACGCTGACGGATTCTCAGGTGCAGCGCGACAATGCGCCGAACACGGGAGCGGCGCCGACTTCAGGCCTGAACATCAGCGGCCAGCGGGCGCGTTCGAATCTGGTGAATGTGGACGGCGCAGACGCCACCGACAATGGGGTGAATGGAGTTCGTTCTACGGTTTCGCAGGAAGCGGTGCAGGAATTTCAGATCATCACCAACAACTATGCGCCGGAGTATGGACGCGCTTCTGGTGGTGTCGTGAACATCATCACGCGCTCAGGATCGAACGATTTTCATGGCGATGTTTACGGGTATCTGCGCAACCGGAATTTTCAGGCGGTGAATCCGTTCAGCACGGTTCCAAATCCTGCTTACACGCGAGTGCAGGCGGGCGCGGCTTTTGGCGGACCGATTAAAAAGGATAAGACGTATTTTTATTTTTCTTACGAAATTACGCGACGGCACGAGACAGGATTCTCTGACATCGGGGCAAATAATTTTGGGCTGGTGCCTTTTGATACGACAGCAGTCGGCCTGCCCTTTGGAACTCTGCAGCTCACTCCAGATCAGATCGGCTTCCTAACCAATCCGGCGACGCTGGCCGCGGAAGCTAACCCTCAGTTTGCTCAGGCAGTGGGCCAATATGCGGGGCTAGCGGGCACGTCTTCTGGCATGGCTGTGAATGGCGCCTGGCCAACCGGGCTCACAGGGGGCTTTCCCGGAGTAGGAGGATTCCCCACGAGTTGTGCAGCGCCACCATGTTTCGTACCAGCGTCATATCAGACATTGGCTTCGCAAACCGGGAACTTTCCAGTTTTCGAGGGAACCAGCCTCTATTCATTACGCATCGATCACAACATCAACACCAACAATCGTCTGACGCTGCGCGCCAATGTGAGCCCCGGCACAGTCACTGGAATCGAAGTGAGTGGGCAGGACCAGCCGGTCGGGCAAAATGCGTTTTCCCGGACATCGGAGCAGACCTATCGCGATGTCGCCGGCGTCGCCCAGGATACCTGGGCTATCGGAACTAACAAAGTGAACGAGCTTCGCTTCCAATACGCGAGGCGTGGTTTGTCTTACTTCTACAACACGCAGATTCCGGGGGGATCCGATCCTGCTGTTAATATTCCGGGCTTCGCGTATTTCGGACGCGAGCCGTACTCTTTCATCCAACGCACCGAGCAGCGTTACCAGATCACCGACAATTTTTCCTGGACGATCGGGACCCACAACACAAAATTCGGTGTGGATTTCGATTACATTCCAACAGACGCCACGTTTACGGTAAATTACGGCGGCGTCTATGACTTTGGCAGCTTCAGTTCTGCCAACCTCGGATTTGTATCTCCAATTCCTAACGATCCTTTTCCAAATTTATCGGCCGTGCAGGCGTATGGCGCTGGTCTGCCCGCGGATTTCATTCAGGGCATCGGCAATCCGCATGATTCTTTTCCGAACAAGCCGCTGGGAGTGTTCTGGCAGGATTCGTGGCGAGTGCGGCCGAACCTGACTTTGAACTATGGGGTCCGCTATGACGTTGAGTTCCCGCCGCAATTCAAGTCGCCTACGCCGCTCGCGTTAGCCGGCTATAACTTCCTGGGATTGCAGAAGGGGATTCAGACGGACACCAACAATGTTCAGCCGCGGATTGGATTAGCGTGGGATCCGAAGGGTGACGGCAAGACAGTGGTTCGGGCATCGTACGGGATGTTCTATGATCACCCGCTGCTGGGACTTTACTTCCTCGGCGATGCTTCCGACGGCTCGACCAGCGGTCAGTTGATATTTGCCGGTACGGGAGGCTGCAGTGGAGCGGGAAATCCGGGCAACCTGAATGCAATTCCGATCTTCCAGGGTCTGTTGAGTCAGCCGCAGTGCGCGCCGTCATTATCTCCGGCGGCGAATGCTAACCTGGGATATCTTCCCAACCAGCAGCAGTTCAACGCATTTCAATCCAACTCTACTTTCCTAAACCAGAATTATCTGAACCCTGCGACGTTCCTGCCCCTAGCCTTCCAGCCCTTCGGCTATCCGCAGGGCAAGAACTTTGTTTATGCGTATTCGCAGCAGGCGAACTTCTCAGTGGAACGCGACCTTGGCGGGGGATTTGCGTTGAACCTGGCGTACAACTTTAACGGCGGACGGCATCTGAATCGGCCGATCAATGCGAATACGATTCGCGGCGATTTGATGATCAACAACCTGCTAGCTGCGCAAGCAGCCGCGAAGGCAGCTGGCATAGCACCGACGAGCCCGAATTACCCTACCAGTCCCTTTACGGTGGGAACCTCCACCGCATTTCCTCCTTGCGGCGTGCTGCTGACGGGACAAGCGTATGTGCCGGCAGCATTGATGAATTTTTTCCGACCAAGCGGCCTGAACGCCTCCATTGCCGACGCGCTCGTTGCCGGTGGCGCGGGAGGCTGCGTCACGCTGGCGCAAGGCATGCTGCAGGGCTTGGCCAGCCAGGGATTCAACGCCAATTGCAATCCTGCGACCCTGGCCAATTGCATTCCGTTTGGCGACATGGACGCCAACTATTCGAACGGCAGCTCGATCTATCACGGATTCAGCACGAACCTGCGCAAGCGATTTAATCGGCACTACGAGTTCCTTGCGTCCTATACCTGGTCGCACGCGATTGACGACTCGACCGATCTGCAGGCGACACTCACGCCGCAAGACAGCTATTACCCAGGCGTAGACCGGTCGACGTCGCTGTTCGATCAGCGGCATCGGTTTGTATTCAGCGGCGTCTACCAGAGCGGAAAAATTGGGGGAGACGGCTTTGGCAGCAAATTGTTCAGTTACTGGACGATTGCCCCGCTGGTAGAGTTCGGCTCGGGGCGTCCGTTCAACATCATCACGGGCAACGGCGACAATCTTCAGTTGTCTTCATTGACTGGGCGCCCGAATACTTTCGTTAATCCGGGATGTGCGGGGCTTGGGTTTCCGGCAGTTCCGTCGAAGTTTTCGCCGACGGGAGTGTTTCAGGAACCGTGCGGCGCGGATTACAACGGCACATTGCTTTCGCTCGATGGCAACCTTGGGCGCAATGCCGGGGTTACTCCGTGGACGGTGTTCAACGATCTGCGCGTGGCCAAGCGAATCTACTTTGGGGAGCGCGTCAATGTGGAGTTGATCGCCGATATGTTCAACATTGCGAACCGATACAATGTGGCCGCGGTGAGCCCGCTGTTTACGAATGCCGGGCAGGCAACGGCTGCGTATGATCCGCGGCAGTTTCAGTTTGCGATGAAGCTTTACTGGTAGGCGGTCAAGCGGGAGAAGTTGCTGCGGGCAGGCGGTTCTGCGAGGCTACTTTCGCATACCAGCGGCCGGAGTCTTTGATGGTGCGCTGCCGGGTTTTGAAGTCCACGTAAGCGAGGCCGAAGCGCTGGGTGAAACCTTCGGCCCATTCGAAATTGTCCATCAGGCTCCATGCGTGATAGCTGCGGACATTGGCGCCATCGGCAATGGCGCGGGCGAGGGCTTGCAAATACTGGCGGTGATACTCGATGCGGCGCGGGTCGCGAATTACGCCGCCGGCGGGACCATCGTTATAGGCACAGCCACTCTCAGTAATCTCGATTTCCGGCGAGTTGAAATCGCGGGTGATGCGCATCGCGATATCGTATAGCGCCTGGGGCCAGACTTCCCATCCGTTGTCGGTTTTCGGACCTTCCTGTCCGCCGGTCATGTTCACGGGAAAAATCCACTTCCGCGGATCGGAAATTCTTTCAACCGCGCCGGGGGCTGAGGCGATGATGCGATAGTAAAGGTTGATGCCGATGAAGTCGAGCGGAGCGCGCATTTTTTCCATGTCGCCGGACTTGATGCGCATCATGGTTTCGGGAAGAAACGCGAGGGCTTCCGGATAGCGACCCTTGAGTGCGGGCTCGAGAAACCACAGATTGGTCATGGCGTGGGCGCGGTCGGCTGCCAGTTTATCTTCTTCGGAATTAGTAGCGGGCTCGCAAGCCGACATGCTGAAGGCGCTGCCTGCGCGCGCCGATGGGCGAACTGCTTTCAATGCGTGGAATCCCGCGCCCTGAGCCAGATTGACCGTGTGCGAAGCGCGCAGAAATTCGATGATGCTCTTGCGTCCGGGAGCGTGGGTGCCATCGAGATAGCCCTGAGCGACGAAGGCCGTAGGTTCGTTGAAGAGGATCCAATCGGAAACGCGGTCGCCGAGGGCTCGCGCTGTCACTTCGACGTAGTCGGCAAAGCGCGAGGCGATGTCGCGATTGGGCCAGCCTCCGGCATCTTCCAAAGATTGCGGCAAGTCCCAGTGATATAGCGTGACCAGAGGGCGGATGTGGGCTGCGAGTAAAGAGTCGACGAGGCGGCTGTAGTAATCGACGCCTTTCGAATTTGCCGGACCAGACTCTGAACTCTGAATGCGGGGCCAGGAAATGGAGAAGCGGTAGCTGTTCAAATTCATCGCACGCATGAGAGCGATGTCTTCGCACAATCGGTGATAGGAATCGCAAGCAACGTCGCCGTTGTCGCCGTTCTTGATTTTGCCGGGGGTGTGGGCAAAGCGGTCCCAGATGGATTCGCCTTTACCATCTTCTTGCCACGCGCCTTCGATCTGATAGGCGGCGGTGGCTGCGCCCCAAAAGAAATTCTTTGGAAAAGAAATCTCAGAGGTATCGAATTGCGATCTGTGGGAACTTGCAGGGCTTGCAGGATTGGCGCCCCGCGCGGCATTCGACGATATGCTGCACGCGGAGAAGAACCCAGCGGGCAGCGCAGCAGCGACACCGGTGGTCAGAGCTGAGTGGGTAAATTCGCGGCGTGTTACGCGCAAGATAGAGTGGTGCTCCCCGAGGACTGCGTTACGCTCAATCCATTATCCCGCTGACATTCTAAACTGGATGAGTGCGGTCAGATAGTAACTTACGTTATTTACTTGGAAGGGGACTCGCTCAAAGCCCGATACGAATAGATTACCTGCTGGTCGTAGAGAACCTGTGTTGCCCACCAGCCCAGAAAGCCCGCCACGGTGAGGAATATCGCAAGGACGAGATAGGGAATACGCACTTCGATCATGGCGTGCGCCGGGTTAGAGTCAGTTGCATTCTCGTCCTTCGGCTTGCGCTGCCAGAGTACGTACCAGCCTGCGGCTGCGAGGGTCAGCAAAGTAAATTCCATATAGGGCGGATCACCGCCGCGGTCGCGAAGGTGGTGCCACAACGCGACTGCTCCGGGCAACAGATATAGCAACGGGACTGCCCAGCGCAGGCGGGAGTGCAATCCGGAACTCCACCAGAACAACAGAAGAGAGAAAGCGATGAAGCCGTCAAAGGTGGCGCCGCGAAGCACCATGATCTGGTCGTGAAACTGCCGCATCCTTTCGGTGGCGTCTGTTCCCTTCAACAATACCGCTGCTTCCTGAAGGCGAAATAGGTTGGTGGCCAACGATTGCTGCCCGGTGACCCAGTCATGACTTCTAGCGACAATCCAGCGGCCCGTGTATTCGCACTTCGAATCATTCACGCCAAAGCTTTTTCGCTCATCGGCGAAGGGCTCGCTTGGCTTTTCGGTCACCACTCCCCGTCGCAGGGCCTGACAGTAGACATCGGTCCGGATGCTGGTTTCCGTCACGCCAACCTGGATTGAATATCCACCGAACCCGACGTGAAGGTCGTCGTCATCGAAAAAATCCTGTGCGATGCGCGATACTGCCGACCCCAGGGAATAAGTCACTGCGAACAACAGGACGCCCGCTACGGCGGGCTGGCTCAGTTTGTTGACCCAATCCACGAGAGCCTGCACGCTGCTCTCGTTTTCAGAGAAAAAAAGATGGAGGATGAGCAACACCCAAGGCAGGGCGAGCGCACCGACGATGATGGTGTCGAATCCGATGCTTAAAGCGCTCATGGGTTCCCCAGGGATTCTTGCGGCGCGCGATAGCCGTTTCGCGAGCAGGTCAATGTGCGCTTGGCGGCCTTATTTCAAGTCGGCCAGGTCCTCCTGCAGTTGTTCCTGATCGAAGCCGGCGGGAGTCTGCAGTTTGCCGCCTTTCTGCTCGAGATAATCGGGACTCAAAATGGCATAGGCCTCGTCGCAATAGGCAGCCCAAAATCCCCAAGTCATGGTTTGCAGTCCGCCCCAAGTCACGACGGTGAGGCTGCGGGAGTCGTAGGCGACGACGGGGACGGCGTGTCCTCCCCAGGAGCCGGGAGCTCCGTCGCCCCCGGTTCCCTGAGGGGGGACGGACCAAGGCTGCTTGTTTCTGGTTTGAGCTTGCGCGCTTTTGGGCAGGGCAATGCCGATGTAACAGCCGCCGAAGATCCAGACCGCGTCCATGACATGAGCATGGTTTGCGGGTTCGAGCCCCAAATACGCAGTAATTTTGTGGCCGGCAATTCCCTGCTGACGCCAGTAGTTTAAGACATCAATCTCCTGGGCGCCATTGTCATTGGCGCCAGTCTGGGGGTTATAGCCAGTGATGGCGGAATACGCGGCGACGATTTCCGGATCGGGCGGCGTGTACATCTTGCCCTGGGCACTGGCTGTCCACTCCATGAGCAGGTGCCCAGCCGCGGCGCAGGTACAATCGCCGATCTGATCGTTATCCATCATGCCCCAGGAGCCTTTCACGGCCTCTGCGACATTGATCTGCGGCGGAGGCGCGGGCAAGGCAGGCGTCATGTAGGTCGCCAGCAAGAGAGTTCGGGGATCGTGGCGGGCGGCCAGTTTGCCGAGTTTCAATTTAAGCGGATCAATTCTGGTGGGGTCCAACTTTACGGTGACGTCTCGGGTCGCTTTCGAGGGAGGATCTAGTCTTCTGACTGCCATGATCAGGCGTCCTTTCGGGTCAGGTTAGAAGTTTTGCGATGGGGAAGGACTGCGCCGCGAATAGTAGAACGCTGTTGGAGAGTTTCGACGGAAAGCCGGGGAATGTTACGAAAAACGAACAAACCGGCTTCGGCGAGACCCTGCTATCATCGTGGACGGAGCAGTAGTGAGCGTCATGGAAGACCGCACTATGGAAGACATGGAAGACGAGGAACAACTTCCTTATATTTCCGGTACAGGAGAAGGACTCATGGAAGAAAGTCCAGCAGTGCGCGCCGGGGCGCGCCGCAATGAGGATATCGCGCTCGATCTGATGAAATTTGTAGCGATGACCACCGGGTACGGACGAACCACTTCGTCAGGAGTGGGATTTCAAGGCACGGGTTCGGCATCGAAGCCGGACGAGTACGCGGCGCAGTTGCTCGAGTTGTACGGTAAGTGCCTGGCGGCGATCGGGAAAAAATAGAAAAAAAGGATAACTGGCCGCGGACAAGCCCTTCCGTAACCTGCGCTTGCGGCCTGGGGAGGCGGATACTGGACCCAGGCATGAATTCCTTCCCCCAATCGCAGCCCGTCGCACGGACCACCCGAGTGTATTTAACGGAGCGCACTCCGGCGGTGCTTCGACTCGACGACGGCAGCCGTGTTCCGGGCAAGTTGAAGGTAGTTTCTCTTACCGGTGGCCTCCTCTCGGTGACTCGTCCTGTCGAGACCGGGTCCAGTGCGAAAGTTATGTTTCTGACTGGCGCGGGTATGGTGCTGGGCGCGGCCAAGATGCTGAGCCCGCTGTCGTGGGAACTACAGCCCTTCCGTTTTGTTTCGCTCACTTGTGGCGACCACGAGCGCTTGAAAACAACCATCCAACAATCCATCGACAGGAAACGCACACACCACGTCCAGATTGAACGCTCCCGGGCATGGTGAGGGTTGAACGATAGGCGGGACTGGTCGGCAGCCGCCGCTGCTGTGGATTCCGGGGAAAAAAGAAACGCCGCAGCGCGCGCCGCGGCGTTTTTACTCTGAAAATATCTCTTAACGGCGACCCTTTTTTGCTTTCTTCTTCGCCTTCTTTGCGGGGCGCTTAGCTGCTTTCTTTTTGGCCGGCTTTTTCTTGGCCGCTTTCTTGGGCGCCTTCTTCTTTGCTTTCTTAGCTGGCGCTTTCTTTTTGGCAGCAGGCTTTTTGGCAGCGGGCTTTTTGGCGCCGCCACCGCCACCGGCCGGCGCGGCAGGTTTGGGTCTGGGTGCGGGAGGAGGAGCAGACGGCACTACCGGTTCGCCCAAGTCTGGCTCCGGCACCCCGGCTTCTTCCTCTTCCTCTTCTTCCTCTTCGAAATCTTCTTCCAGCGACTCGCTGTAGGCGCCGGTGTCTCCAAACTCTTCTTCATCGTCACGGCTGTAAAGTGTGGGATCGTAAAACGTCATTGCTCCTCCTGATCTTGTTTTGGCCTCCTGGCGCGAGGGCGCAAGGCTGCCGGGAACGGAAATAAAAGACCGCCAAAAAAACTTGGTGCTCGAACGGCGCGCGATTATAGCACGACGTTTGGTGCAGGCTGCAAGGGCCGCGATCACATGGCCCTGCCTATCCTGTTATCACAGGGGAGAGCGGAAGGGAAGAAGATTCGCGGAATACCGGAAAGGAATTAGTTGCGGGGTTAGAAGTCTTCCGTAAAGGAGGGTCCGGTTTCTCCGCAGAGGAGTTGTAGCTGCTAAACAGAATGACTTACTGGCTGGGCTGCACGACTAGAATCATGCCGGGGCGCAGGGTAGCGACGTTCCCGTTATTGCGCTTGAGGGCGGCCACCGTGGTTTTGTAAGTGTTGGCGATTGAGTAGAGAGTTTCGCCGGACTTTACCTTGTGGCGAAGCACGGTGGATTGCTCGGAGGAATCGTTCTCCGCAGTTTGTACGGTTTTGTTCGCAGGGGTCTTGGCCGAAGCGATTTGGGTGGTCTTCCGCGCAGGTACGGATGATTTTGACTTGGCGGAAGCTACTTCGCTGTCGGGCGAAACCGGCAAGTGCAGGGCTAGCACCCTGCGTCCGCGCAGGCCATCGCTACCGTGTATGCCGTTCCAACGACGCACCATCTGCGGGGAAAGCCCGAAGTTTTCGGCAACGGTTTCGACCGTGTCCCCTTTGCGGACTCTATAGCGAGTAATCCGGCGGGCGTAGGTGGCGTTGTCGCTGAACGGATGTTTGCCGGCGGCAACCGGGATCAGCACTTTGGCGCCAGCCTCGAGGTCGGCTCCTTCGAGGTGGTTCGCGGTCGCAATCGACTTGGCGGGCATGTGATACTGGCGCGAGAGGGAAGCCAGCGTGTCGCCGGGCTGAACCTTGTGGACGCGCCACCAGAGGCGCATATCCTTCGGTATCTCGGCGATGGCAGTCTGATACTGGTTCTTTGTCCCGACGGGTAAGTGAAGCTCGAAGGTACCTTCGCGGGGCGTAGTCAAGCGCAGCAGGCTGGGATTCAGCTCTTGCAGTTGCGCCTGGGTGGCGTCGACACATTCCGCCACCAGCCGGAGATCGACCGGATAGTTGATATTCACCGAGTCATAGAGCACCGGCTCGTCCATGGAAACGTCATCAAAACCGTAGTGCGACAGATTCTTGGTAATGACGGTGACGGCGAGGATGATAGGAACGTAGTTGCGCGTTTCCTTGGGAAGAACGTTGCGCCGGTAGAGCTCCCAGAAATCGGCATAGCCGGTGCGCTTGACCGCCGCTTGCACGGTGCCAGGACCGGAGTTATAAGCGGCCATGGCGAGATACCAGTCGCCAAACTCTGCGTAAAGGTCTCTCAGGTGACGGGCGGCGGCGCGGGTAGATTTTTCGGGATCCTGGCGATCGTCGACATACATACTGTGATGCAAGCCGTAGCCGCGGGCGCGACTGCCCATGAACTGCCAGATGCCGCGGGCACCGACACGAGAAACGGCCAGGGGATGAAATCCAGATTCTGCCTGAGCGAGGTAAATGAGATCCTGCGGGACGCCCTCTTCTTTAAGAATCTTAACCATCATGTCGTGATAGCGGCCAGATCGGGCGAATGCGTGCTCGAAGGTGCCGCGTCCACGATTTGAGAAGTAGCTAATGTAGCCAGCGACCTGGTCGGTCATCATCAGCGGCAAGTCAGAGTGGGTCGATTTGATCTCTGCCTGGGCCTTGGCACGAATATTGGCGTCCGCTGACGGAGTGATGCCGTTGGTCTCGTCGATGGGGGCCGGCTCAGACTTTTGCGGACCAGCATCTGACGCCAGGCCGCCGAGATCCAAATGGTTCACGCCTTCAACAATGCGGTCGAATTCCGCTTCCAGGCGGTCGTCAGAGCGGACGTCGAGGTTGGTGGCGAGCAACAGATTGAAAGCAGTGTCGAAATCCTGCTTGGCCACGTCGTTCTGGCCGGAGTGGAATGCGTCCAATCCCAGTTGGTATTGCTTTTCGACACGAGCGACCAACTCGGCTACGGGGTCGGATTCGGGCGGAGGAGAAGCAGGCTTTCGCTCGGCCTCAACTTTGGCCTGAACCGGGGCGTGGTCTTGCTTCGGGGGAGCGACCGGTGAAGAGGCAGCTTGAGATTTTTTGGGAGATGGAGTGGGCGCGGGAGCAGTAGCCGTAAGAGTGGGAGCAGTTGTCGGAGGCACAACCACCGCCGGCTTCTTTGCCGACTGGCAAGAGGAAGCTGCCAGAGCCACGGCAGCGAGCATCGCGATCCGCATTTGGAGTTTTGTAACTCGCATATTTATCAGTCAGATACGCAGATACGGATTGCTCCGGTTGGTCGAAGCCCGCAGAATTCTATCGAAATCGTACCTTGCGCTCTGCTTCGGGTCAACGCCGAAAAGGTTCAGGGGCAAGTTACTTTCGGCATCAGCCCCAATGATTACCGCTCCGCAGCCAACCCGACGCACGACTGTCCCGTATTGAGACGGCAAATCCCGGAGAAAGGTTTGAGAAGGTGATCGATTCGATTGAGATGCCAGCCTTATTGATTGGTTTGATCGGTCAAACGCGCCAGTAATCAGGCCGCCAAGTCTGGATGGCTTTCTTAATGTCCGCTCGAGAAAGTTTTTGGGATAGTGTTTTTTCGGTGAGGGCGGGTAGTTCCGCATCAGAGGCAAAACGAAGTGAAATGAGTTGGCCCTCGCTTAACTCCGGGATACGCGACCGCGTACTCTCAGGCAAAAGCGCAGTCAGCCGCAGTTGCTCCTCCAGACGAATCACGCGATCCTGCACCCGCAGCGCGTAGACGCGCACCTTGAATACAGCGACCGTGGCTGCGGAGAGCAAAACGAAGCGCCACGCCGCATGCCAACTGGGATGCCAGATGAACAAGACCACGGCAGCGATGGTCGAAAACCCAAAAACCGGCAGCACAAAAAAATGAAAGAGTGGATCCATGCGCGCGTGGTTGGCAAGGGTCTGTGGTTTTTTTTCAGCCATCGGGAAGGCTCCTTTGAGACGAGCAAGTTTAGCAGAGTGCCGTCACAAGATGGCGAGCGGAATCCTTTGTTCAAAAAGCAGAATCCAAGGCAAGCATGAAAGCGATCCAGGTAAAACAAGTCGGTGGCCCCGAGGCGATGCAACTCGTGGAGTTGCCGATTCCGCAGCCGAAGGCCAACGAGGCGGTGGTGAAGTTGGCCGCGTCGGGCGTGAATTTTATTGATGTCTACGTCCGCGAGGGCCGATATAAGGCGCCGCTTCCAGTGTCCCCCGGTCAGGAAGGCGCCGGCGTGGTGACCGCCATCGGCGCGGATGTACACACAGTAAAGGTGGGAGATCATGCCGCCTGGTGTGGCGTCCTCGGCACCTATGCGGAATACGCTGCGATTCCGGCAGACCGGTTGGTGCCCGTTCCCAACGGCGTCAGCGATCAGCAAGCCGCGGCCGTCATGCTCCAGGGAATGACGGCGCACTATTTGTCGCACGATACCTATCCGCTGAAGCAGGGCGAGACAGCGCTGATTCATGCCGCGGCTGGCGGCATCGGCCAACTGTTGGTGCAGATGGCGCACAATATCGGCGCGCGCGTGATTGGCACAGTGTCTACCGAAGAGAAGGCTCAACTGGCGCGCGCTGCTGGCGCGCACGAAGTAATCCTCTACAGCAAGGATGACTTTGAAACCGAAACCAAGCGCCTCACCGGCGGCAAAGGTGTCGACGTGGTTTACGACTCAGTTGGCAAGACTACGTTCGAGAAGGGACTGAACGTCCTCCGCCCGCGCAAAATGATGGTGCTCTTTGGCGGATCGAGCGGTGCAGTGCCTCCTTTCGACCCCATGGTCCTGGCGCAAAAAGGATCTCTATACATGACCCGGCCGACCCTGACTCTCTACATCGCCAGCCGTGAGGAGCTACTCGCCCGCTCGAGCGCGGTCTTCGGCATGCTCTCCGTGGGAAAGCTGAAGCTGCGGATTGCGCACACGTACCCGCTAGCTGAGGCACAGCAGGCCCATCGGGATTTGGAAGGGCGGAAAACGACGGGGAAGATACTGCTGATTCCGTGACGCCCTGTCACTGCTCATGTTGGGAAACCCGCCTCGGCTATCCATTCGAGCGTAGCTCGGCGGCTGCCTGCGCTATTTATCGTGCCCCATTCGTCGGAGCCAAACCTCTATTCGTTTTTTGCCGCCAGGTTCGTTCCCGGCAGCGCGTGTCGCGGAATATAACGGTCGAATCATAACCCTGCGCCCCCTGAGGACAAATTCTATCCGGTCTCCCGCGGACAGGCCTAGCAGACTACGAACTTCACTCGGCAAGGTAATCCGGCCCCGATTGTCGATGACGCACGAATATTTCATTGTCTGCGTTATCGGCCGTCACCGTCTCCGACTGTAGTTGCGAGCGTACCCCGGGGCACTCTGCCCCGGCAGTAGCCGGCCATCATCAATCGGCTCTCCTGCTACCGTCCTCAATGGCACCACTCCTGCCCACGTTGGAAAAGAATAGTCCTCTTCGTCATCTACCACCGGGCCCTGGCGAATTTTCGCCGAGAACTCTTCGATGGGCACGCGCAGAACGGACGTGGCCTTAAGCTCGCGCTCGTTAGGCTGACGCGAGTCGGCCCAGCGGCCGGGAATGATGTGTTCGGACAGCAACCGCAAGGCCTCGATCTTCTCGGCCGGATCGTCTATCAGCGTTGCTTTCCCCAGTACAACCACCGAGCGGTAATTCATCGAGTGATTGAAGATGGAACGGGCCAGAACGAGGCCATCGAGCAAGGTCACGGTGATGCAGACCGGAACGGCATCTTTCATCTGGCGCAACATGCGGCTGGCGGCGGAGCCATGAATGAACAGGCTGTCATCTTTGCGTCCGTAGGAAGTGGGAATCACAAACGGCTGGCCATCGACGGCGAAGCCAACGTGGCACAAGAATCCCTCATCAAGAATGCGGTAAGCGGCTGCGCGGTCATAAACGGCACGATCGGCTTCGCGGACCAGACGGGTACGCGGCGTGGGCGTATAACGCTGAGACATGAGAGGAAGAACTCCGGCAAACGCCAAGGATGGGTGAAATCAAAGTGTAACATCCGGGATTGCCGGGTCCTGAATCATCTGCGCTGGATGACTAAGTCGCCGTTCTCGACCCTGATATCGCCGATGTAGTCCGGGAGTTTGAGCTGATCGCGCTGTTCAGCGAGCTTTTTCTGCAGCGAGGGATTCACCAGCGAAACCGGTACGGCCAGATCGCCTACTTTGAATTCTGTGGGATCGAACGTGGCGTATCCATCTTTCGAGCCGAGGTGACCGGACACTGTGACCCAGACGTCCTTACCCGCGATCTCCGTGAGAAATTGTCCGCGAACAATATCGCCTTCGAAGCTGACCCGTTGATCCTTGATGGCCGGAGCGCCGGCGCCGACGTTTGAATTCGGCGAAAGATCCGCGCCTGTAGACTGGGCAAGGGCGGCCCCTACTTCTTGCGAGGTAAGACGAACTTCTGATTTGGGCTGGGAAATTGTTCCCGGGTCGGAAGATGCGATGATCTGATAGCCTCCGCTGCTTGGTGGAGAAGGCGCGGCTTGTGCTAACTGTTGCATCTTCTCTTCGAACGATTGCGCGTTGGCCGCAACCGCCGCCCGAGTTTGAGGCGGCGCCACTGGTTCCGGCTTTTTCAATACCAGTACCAGGGTTACAACCGAAGCTAAGAGTGAGGCAATCCGGACGATGGTCCAAAGCTTGATTTTCATGCACAGCCTCCAGCGGTCAGCCTGGGAAGGAGAGGCTCGGAATCATGTTAACGGCGATGAGGGCAAGAGATCAGGTTGCGGAAGTCCCAAAGTAAAGATGGAACCTTGGTTACATAGGCTGCCTAAAATGTGAGGCAGTTATTCCAGCTTCTTGATTAACAACTCATTTACCAACTGGGGATTGGCTTGGCCTTTGGAGGCTTTCATTACCTGGCCGACAAAGAAGCCGAGCATGGTTTTCTTGCCGGCGCGGTATTGTTCGAGTTGCCTGGGATTTGCGGCTATCACTTCGTCGACGATTTTTTCCAGAGCGGAAGTGTCGGAGGACTGCTGGGGTCGGCCTTCTTCCTCGTAGATCTCGGGGAAATCTTTGTTGCGGGCGAAGCTGAGATCGTAGAGATCTTTGAGCATCTTGCCGGAAATGGCGCCGCTCTCGACCAAGTCAGCCGAGACCGCGACGCCTTTCATCGAAATTGGAGACTGCTCGATCTCGGCGCCAGTGGCTTTGAGACGGCCCATCAGTTCGCCTTGCACAAGATTTGCGACCCGCTTGGGATTCTTCGCGGCCTTCGCAGCGTCTTCGAACTGGTCGGCGAGCGACTTTGAAGCCGTGAGTACCTGGGCGTCGTATTCGGTGATGCCATATTCCTTTACCAGCCGGGCGCGGCGCGCTTCGGGCAGTTCAGGCAAAGTCCTGGCGATCTCGGTCTTCCACTTTTCGTCGACTACCAGCGGCAAAAGATCGGGCTCGGGAAAATAGCGGTAGTCGTGCGCCTGCTCTTTCGAGCGCATGCTGTAGGTCTTGCCTTCGTGCGAATTGTAGAGGCGAGTTTCCTGCACGATCTTGCCGCCGGATTCGATCACCTCGATCTGCCGGGCGATCTCGTACTCCAGCGCCTCGCGAATGAAGCGAAATGAGTTTACATTTTTGATTTCGGCCTTGGTACCAAACTCTTTCTGGCCGCGGGGACGAACGCTGACGTTGGCGTCGCAGCGCAGCGAACCCTCTTCCATATTGCAATCGCTGACGCCGGTATAGAGGACGATTTCTTTCAGGCGAGTCAGATATTCATAGGCCTCGTCGGGGGTGGAGATGTCAGGTTCGCTGACAATCTCGATCAGCGGGACGCCGGTGCGGTTGAGATCGATGGCGGTTTTTTCGTCGGAGTCCGGAAAGCCCTCGTGCAGGCTCTTGCCGGCGTCTTCTTCGAGATGGACGCGGGTGATACCGATTTTTTTCGTAGTTCCAGGTTCCCGGTTCTCAGCGTTCGGTTTCTGGTTTCCAGCGTCCGGCTTCGAACTCGCTACTTCGATGTATCCATACTCAGCTAACGGCTTGTCGTATTGGGAAATCTGGTATCCCTTGGGCAGGTCGGGATAGAAATAATTCTTGCGTGCGAAGATTGAGGTTTCGTTGATGCGGCAATTCAGGGCCAGCGCGGCCAGCATGCCGAATTCGACGGCTTTGCGATTCAGCACGGGCAACGCGCCGGGCATGCCAAGGCAGACAGGGCAAACGTTCGTGTTGGGCGGCGCGCCGAAACGCGTGGAGCAGGAACAAAAAATCTTCGACGCCGTCAAGAGCTGGACGTGCACTTCAAGGCCGATAACCGGCTCGTAAGCGGTGGCGACGGAGGAAGACATACCGGGTGATTATACGGTTTCGGAGTTGGGCTCCTAGGTTAGTTGCCGGAGTTGCCGGCCGCCACGTTCAGGTCATAAAGATAGGCCCAGGCACCCCGGCCGCTAAATTCGTCCAAGCGGCGGCCCTTGCGGTCGAGTTGTTCGAGAACAACCGCGCGGTCGTTGGTATTTCCTTGGATGAGGACATGAGAGAGGATGATCCAGGTACGGCTTGCCCCAGTGAGTGAATCGATATCCCTGGCATAGCAGCGGCCGTCGATTGCGCAATCGGAGCCGAGCGCCCAGTTCGAGCGAAATCCGCGAATATCGGAGTAGTAGCGCATCTGCGGTTGGGCTTGAAAGTAGACATACCAGCGGTCCGATGCCGCGGAGTGAGCGAGGACATAGTCGATGACGGAACGAATGTCATCGCCACGTTTGGTTCGTATATCACGAACCGAATAGAGGACGGGATGGAGCAATACCAGGCAAGAGATAACAAGGAATGCGAACTTCGGATGCGGCAGCTTGGCGGACACGGCAGCGACTCCCTCAGCAACCAGCAGAAGAACGACAGGAGTGGCGAAAAGCAAGAGCCTGCCCCCTAAAGGATAGCGGTGTAGAAGTGCGGCCAAGAATACGCCGGCAAATGATCCGGAGAGAACCCAGCTGAGGACCTGATTGCGCTTGAACAGCGCCGCGCATCCGACCAGGAAAAAGCCTGCTCCCGGGATGATTGCGAGTCCGCCTGGATCGCGAAACGAAATCAGAAACATATCGAATAGCCGCGACAGAGCGTGAACGTTTGTGAGTGGGCGTGGAGGGAAGTATTGATTCCAAAAATTAAGGAGGGCGGGATCGCTGGTCAAATTGCGCAGTGAGACAAAATATAAGATCGCAAAACTGGCCACCCACGCTGCAAAAACCAAGGCCAGTCGACTGATCTTTAGGTTGTCAGATCGAGCGAAGAATAGAAAGACAAGTCCCGCGCTCGCCAGCAAGAAAGCCGAGGGATGAGAGAACCAAACAGCGACTGCGCCAATCAGGGCAAAAGCCGCCACGTTGCTTGCGCGCAAATCCGAACGGAGAAGTCCGATAAAAGTCCAAAGAAGCAGTAGCGCGACCAGAGCATCGCAGGAATATTGTTTGGCTTCCGATGAGTAGTAAATAAGCGGGGGATTCAGGGCCACCAGCGCAATCGCCAGAGGAACTGCGGCGGGGCTGACATAGAGAGGCGCTACACGGACGGCCAAAAGGACCGTCAACACTCCGCACGCCAGGGGCAGTAGACGGAGAGCGGATTCGCCGGGGCCGAGAATAAATACGACAATTTTCTGAGCCACGAGAAAGCCAACAGGAGCTCCCTGGTGAAAATCAAGCGGCCTGAAAAGGCCCGCAAGCGGGCGCTCGATGATGTTCACGGCAAGAGCAGCTTCGTCAAACCAGAGAGATCGATGAGCAAAATATCCCACCAACCGGAAAACTACGCCTGCCGCGATCGCAGTTAGTATCAGCCAGCGTTTCATGACGAAAGTCAAGGAGAGGGGAATTATCCTACGGAGTGTCAATCGGCCGTCGACTTCATTNTGCAAGTGAGCACATGAACGACCTTCCTTATTCCTTCAGCTGAATCTCGAAGTACATCAACTCGATGCCTTTGGCATCATTCACTCCGGTGATGTCGATGTGGGCTCCGGCGAGAGGGGCAGAGATGTCTTCGACATCGAAGAAGAGGAATCCGGATTGAGTGGTGTGGGGCTCAACTGCTTTGGCGGCAAATTGGGAGGACTCGATTTCGTCGCGCTCTTTCTGGCTGATGGTGCCCTTTACTTTCTTCTGCGGGATAGGAAGGGGGATTTCGTTGGTGTTGGCGCGAGGATTGGTGAGGCGGCGGTAGATATCATCGGAGGACGCTGGGGCAATTTTGGAATGGTGTGCAGTGATGAGCTTTACGTCCATGTTCGCGAGGGAGATGGGCTGGTCGCCGTCGTTGGTGATGACGAAAAAGGTCGGAAGGAATCCGTGCTCGCGGAAGTTGACGGAGAAAGTTTTGGCTTTGTCGGCGGTGTCGTAGGGGTCGGCGGCGATGGCGACTTGTTCATCGGGGTGAAAATCATGCGCGGGATACGTTTTGGCAGGGCGGGCGGCGGGTTTGACGAAGTCTTTGGCGGCGAGGGAAATGGTGGCGGTTGCGATGGCGCATGCGACAACTAAGGCATAGCGAGAGGCAGGCTTCGGGGCAAACAGCATGAAACCGATTATAGAGGCAGAGTCCGCGAGTGACGCGAGGGGATTGTCTTAAAATCTTTGGACCACCTCTCAGCTCCGCTCAGGGCAGGCTCCGGCACGAAAGTGCACGAAAGTTTTAGAATGGCTCGACTTGATCTCTTCTCTCTATAGCTTTCTTTACAGCGTGGCGCTGGCTGCGGGGATGTTGGTGAGCCTGCCTTACTGGCTCTTCCAGATGGCGCGCCACAGAAAGTACCGCAGAGGATTCGCCGAGAGGCTAGGGCGCGTGCCGGCACGGCTCGTTTTGTCGCAGAAAAATGAACCAGTGATCTGGGTGCATGCGGTTTCAGTGGGTGAGGTGCTGGCGATTGCGGGTCTAGTAGAGGAACTTCGGCGGCGTTTGCCGCAGCATCGAATTTTGATTTCTACTACCACCGATACCGGGCAGGCGCTGGCGCGCCAGCGTTTTGGCGAGAGGAATGTGTTTTATTTCCCTATGGATTTTGCGTTTGCGATTCGTCCGTATTTGAGGGCGCTAAGGCCACGGGCGGTGGTGATTGCCGAGACCGAGTTTTGGCCGAACTTTCTGCGACTAGCACACGACAGCGGCGCACAGGTTGCGGTGGTAAATGCGCGTATCTCGGATCGCTCGTGGCCGAACTACCGGCGGTTCCGCTGGTTGGTGCGAAAGGTATTGAGCAATGTGGATTTGTTTCTGGCGCAGACAACTGAGGATGTTTCGCGGCTTCGGGATATTGGCGCGAACGGGGAACGCGTGCGGGTTGCGGGAAATTTGAAGTTTGACATAGCGCCGCCAGCGGCCCCTGCAATTGCAGAGAATTTGCGAGCCTCGATCGCTCAGGCGGGTGCGGGTCCAGTGCTGGTGTGCGGCAGCACCGTGGAGGGAGAGGAAACGCTGCTGCTGAAAGCGTTTGAGAATGTGCTGGTGCAGCATCCGCGGGCGGTAATGATCTTGGCTCCCCGGCATCCCGAGCGATTTTCTGCAGTGGCGGCGCTGCTCGGGCAGATGTCGATTCGATTCTGGCGAAGGTCCGCATGGAGCGGCGAAGCTTTGGCGGGCGGGGTACTGCTGCTGGATACGATTGGCGAGTTGGCGGCGCTGTACGCTTTAGCTGATGTTGCGTTTGTGGGTGGAAGCCTGGTTCCGCGCGGGGGACATAACATCATCGAGGCTGCACAGTGCGGAGTGGCCACGGTGGTGGGCAATCATACGGAAAACTTTCGTGAGATCGTGAGCTTGTTCCAAAGCCGCGACGCGGTACGGATTGTTGGACCGGCGGAGTTGCCTCTAATGCTGATGGAACTGCTGGCCGATGACGCGGAGCGAAAAGCTTTAGGCCAACGCGCTTTCGAAACGCTGCGCTCACAGTCAGGAGCGACGGCGCGGACCGCTGAAGCGTTGCAAGGGCTGTTGGCGCGGCGATGAAAGTGAATCCTCTGGCGGCCATCTACGGCGGCGTGGTGGGGGCGCGCAACGCGCTCTATGACCGCCGGTTGTTTCGCGCACGGGCATTGCAGGGACCGGTGATCAGCGTAGGAAATCTTTCGGCCGGAGGCACGGGAAAAACCCCGTTCGTTATTTTGCTGTGCGAGTTATTGAAGAGCCGGGGAATTAAATTTGACGTGCTCTCGCGCGGGTACGGCCGCAAGACTCGCGGGGTGCGAGTGGTCGAGCCCGGCGGCTTTCCGCGAGATTTCGGCGATGAGCCTCTGCTGATGGCGCGGCGGATGGAGGTTCCGGTGTTGGTGGGCGAAGATCGATATGAGGCGGGGCGATTTGCCGAATCGCGATTCGGGCCTCAATTGCATTTGCTTGATGATGGGTTTCAACATCGCGGCTTGGCGCGCGATTTTGATATTGTGCTGGTCACGCCGGAGGATGCGCGAGATCGCCTGCTTCCGGCCGGACGATTGCGGGAGCCGTTGCGTGCGCTGGAACGGGCCGATGCGGTGGTGCTGGCAAGCGGGGCTGCGCCGGAATCGTTTCCTCTCGAGGGCAAGATTGTGTGGCGGGTTCGGCGGGGGATTGTTCCGAAGAACGTTCCCGAGCGGCCAATTGTCTTTTGCGGGATAGCGCGGCCGCAAAATTTTCTGCTGCAGTTGCGGGCGGCGGGGATCGATCCGGTAGCGGAAGCATTTTTTCGCGACCATCATGCTTATACGGAAAAGGACATTCGCGACCTGCTGCAACTGCGGCAGCGCAGTGAGGCGGGGGGCTTCGTTACAACCGAAAAAGACGCGGTGAATCTGGGAGCGTATCTTGGGGCACTGCCGCGGTTGGCGGTGATTCCTGTGAAAATGGAACTGGCCGACGCTACTAACGCCGTGGATACCATGCTCCGCGTGATTGAGGGACGGCGGCGGCGCTCGTGAGAAAATGCGGGTGCGGCAGATAAGGAAGCGAGCCAAACGCGCCCTTCGGTCGCTTGCGCTCTCTCAGGGCAGGCTCCGTGGATACGCGCGGCGCGCCCAGATCCTTCGGCGACGAAAAGCATGTCGCCTCAGGATGACACGGCTCTTTTGTCCAATGACGAAACATCTAAAGGAAGTCGAGCGGTTGCGGAAGATTGTCGAGGCCTTTCCCAAGGTCACCATAACTGTGTTGGGGGATCTGGTGGCCGACGAATTTGTGTATGGAGAGATTTCGCGAGTGTCGCGCGAAGCTCCAGTGCTGATCTTGAAACATCGCGAACGGACTGTCGTGCCGGGAGGTGGCGCGAATGCGGTCAATAATCTGGCCGATCTTGGGGTGAATGTGTTGCCGGTTGGAGCGATTGGCGATGACGAGCCGGGACGGCTGCTTTTGAAATTTTTCCGGCATAAGCGCATTCCGGTCAGCGGCGTGTTGAAGGATAAGAGCTACACCACGGTGACCAAGACGCGCATTCTCGCCGGGATGACGCACAATACAAGGCAGCAGGTGGTGCGCATCGATCGCGAGCCGGAGAATCCTCCGAATCAGCACCTGCGACGGGAGCTGTTTCTGGCGGCGCGAGAATATATGCGAGCCTCGGATGCGCTGCTGGTTTCCGATTATGGATATGGGTCGGCGACACCGGCGCTGGTGAATGCCTTGCGGCAAGGATCGCGGCGGAAGGTTGTGAACGTGCCGCTGATTCTGGATTCGCGATACCGGCTGCTGGAATACTCGGGAGCAACGGCGGCTACTCCGAATGAGCCGGAGGTCGAAGCGGCGCTGGGCGTGCGCATTGGGCAAGACTGGACGAAACTGGTGGAGGCTGGACAGCAGGTGATGGAACGGATGAAGCTGCAATCGTTGCTGATCACCCGAGGGCGGGACGGCTTGGTTGCATTCGACCAGAAGCCAGCGCCGGTAGATATTCCTATCTTCGGCTCTGACCAGGTTGCGGATGTAACGGGCGCGGGCGACACCGTGATCGCGGCATTCAGCGCGGCTTTGGCTGCGGGCGCCAACACGGAAGAGGCGGCGCAGTTGGCCAACTATGCCGGCGGCATCGTGGTGATGAAGCGGGGCACGGCTACGGTGTCTCGCGAAGAATTGCTGACCGCACTGGAACAGGCTCCGCCCCAGACGCGACCGCACTGATGGAAATATCACCGATGGGAATGAACAAGATCCTCCTGCGGGAGAAACTGGGCGAACGTGTGGCGGAGTGGCGCCGCGCGGGCGAGCGGATCGTGTTGGCCAATGGAAATTTTGACCTGCTGCATGTGGGGCACGTGCGTTATCTGCGAGGCGCGAAGGAGTTGGGCGGAAAGCTGCTAGTGGCCATCAATTCGGATGCGTCGGTAAGAGCGCTGAAGGGCGAGGGGCGTCCGGTGATGCCAGAACAGGAGCGCGCTGAAATTGTTTCGGCCCTGGGCGATGTNGATGCAGTTGTTATTTTCCCCGAGCTTGACGTGCGCGCTTTGATCCGCGTGATTCGACCGGATATCCACGCCAAGGGGACTGACTATACGGTGGAATCGGTTCCAGAGCGGGATACGGTAGAGGAATGCGGCGGCCGCGTCGCGATCGTCGGAGACTCCAAGGATCACTCCACCAGTGCGATCATTCGCTCTCGCCTGTCGCCGAGGCGGCCGTGAGTTTCGATCTGAAACGTCTTGAAATAGCCTTCGAAACAAAGATCGACCGGTTGCTGATCGTGCGGCTCAGCGCCATGGGCGACGTGATTCATACTCTGCCGGCAGCGCGGGCTCTGCGTGAATCATTCCCGCATGCGCATATTGGCTGGCTCATTGAAGAGCGTTGGGCAGAACTGCTGTGTGCGAATGGAGCTCGGAGGCGCGGGCCTCGGTCATCTTCGCGGCCGCTGGTGGATGAGGTTCACACCGTGCGGTTGAAGGACTGGAAGAAATCTCTGTTTTCGTTTTCAACTTTGCAACAGATCGCCACCGTTTGGAACGATGTGCGGGCCGCGCGATACGACGTTGCGGTTGATCTGCAGGGAGCGATGCGGTCGGCGGTGCTGGCGCGGTGGTCAGGGGCGCGCGTGGTGTATGGGGCGGCGGAGCCGAGGGAGTCGCCGGCCAGCTTGTGGTATACGCGGAAGGTGGTTGGGCTGGGGCGGCATGTGATCGAACAGAATGTTTCGGTTGCGGAGGCGCTGATAGGGCGTCGGGTTGAAGTGCCGGGCGCGGAAGTTCCTCGCGATCCCAGGAGTGAGGAGCGAGTCGAGAAGCAACTGCGGGAATTCTCTGGGGGCGACTTCGCTGTTTTGAATCCTGGGGCGGGATGGGGCGCAAAGCGATGGCCGGCGGAGCGATATGGAGAAGTGGCGTGCGGGCTGGCGAAACTTGGAGTGCGTTCGATTCTCAACTACGGCCCCGGCGAAGAGGAATTGGTACGAGTCGCAGAGGCGGCCAGCGGCGGAAACGCGCGAGCGATGAGGTGCACGCTGACCGAGTTGATTGCTCTGATGCGGCGGGCGAGGCTTTTCGTGGGAGGCGACACGGGGCCGTTGCATCTGGCGGCGGCGCTGCGGGTTCCGGTGGTGGCAATTTTTGGTCCGACTGATCCGGCACGGAATGGGCCTTATGGCACGCAGAGCGTGGTGCTGCGCAGCGCTGCGAGTGTTACTTCGCATGCGCGGAGGAACGAGGCAGAAGAGGGGATGTTGGGGATTGGGAGTGACGCGGTGGTGGAGGCGGCGCGGGAGTTGATGGCAGGTGGCATCAGGGGCTAAAGCCCCAACTTCAAACAAAGGTCTTATCGCAGCGCTAAAGCGCTGCGCCACCCAAAAGCGAGTCTCGGGCAGACTCCGAACCGCCGAGAGGTGTCTCTGACAAATTCCGAGCAGCGCCTCTCGCGAACAGCTGATTCGGTGCGAACACCTTTGAGATGGGCAGAAGAAATCTATGGCTGAGTGGTCACAGATCGCGCGGCGGATTCGGGTGCCGCTGGGATTTCTGTTTGCGGTGCTTTATTTCTGGCTGGCGCGACCTACGCGGCGGTCGATTGCAATGGGTGCGATTGGGATTGCTGCGGGGCTTTTGATTCGAGCGCTGGCTTCGGGGCACGTGCGCAAGAATGAGGCGCTGGCGACTTCCGGGCCTTATGCTTATACGCGCAATCCGCTTTACTTGGGATCACTGTTGATGGGGTTGGGATTCGCTGTGGCGGCGCGAAGTTGGTGGGTGGGCGTGGTACTCGTCGTGATGTTTGTTGCCATCTATCTGCCGGTGATTCGCGACGAAGAGAAGTTCCTAAGGAAGAAGTTTCCGGAGTTTGAGGAATATGCGCGGCGAGTGCCGAGGATGTGGCCGAAGCTTGCGCCGCATTCTGCCGAGGTGGGCGAGGGCTCAGAATTTTCTTGGGATTTGTATTGGAAGCATCGCGAGTATAACGCGGTGCTGGGCGCGGTGGCGATGATGGCTGGGCTGGTGGTCAAGATGACACTCCTGCGATGAGTCGCAAGAAAATACTGAGGCCCGCAGCGGCGTAGAAACACCTAGCCGGGCCGCTGGTCGCGCGGGCGGGCAAGGGGTCCTTCGCTTCGCTCTGGATGACAGGGCGGTTGGGACTATTTCTGCGCCACCAATTTCTTTGCCTGACTTAGTTCCGGCCTCGTGGATGTTGATCCCTCGCAGACTTTCAGCAGTAGGGCGTAATACTCCGTGGCATCTTTTTGTTTGCCGGCGGCTTCGGCGGCGCGGGCGGCGCCGTAGAGGGCGTCGAAGCGGTTGGGATGGAGCTTCAGGTCGGTCTGATACTCGGCCAAGGCCTGCTGCGGACGTTCGGCCTCAAGCAGCATGTCGGCGATCATTTCGCGAGCCGGCATACCTTCGGGTTCGTCGCCCACTGAATCTTCTTTGTCTGCGATCGGACGCAATGCTTCGACGGCGTCATCGTATTTGCCTTCGGCGAAGGCCAGCCAGGCTTGGGCGGTTTTGCGGTCGTCTTCGACTGCGTCGGCAAAGTCCGATTTCTCGGACACCAGCCTCTCGTGAACGCTTTCAATTCCGGCGATATCCTTGCGGACATCATCGGCCTTGTGAAGCTGCGCCGACCCAATAGCGCGCGCCCAGTAGGTGACCGAATATTCTGCTGTGCCTGGCACCTCGGTCAGAGGCAGCGCTGTCGCGGCCCGCCAGTCGTGCATCTCGATCGGATACAGCGCACTGAGGTGCGCCAGGCTTGCGGCGTGAGGATCATAGCCCTTGCCGTACATATCGTCTTTCTTGTAGGGCATGGCGCGGATTTCTTCGATCAGGGCTTTGGCGTCGGCATCGCGTCCGCTTTGCATGTAGGCGTAGAAAAGAAAATCCATAGCGTGGAACTGGTGGCCTTCGCCGCTCATGTGCATGGCGGCGGTTTTGCGGGTGGCGGCGATGGAGGCGAGGTTGGAATCGATATCGTCCTGCCAGAGGCCANCGCGGGCAAAGATGTGCGAGGGCATATGCAAGGCATGCGGAGAGCCGGGCGCGACTTGCGCGTAACGGCGGGCTGCGGGCAGGCCGAGT
>JGI12635J15846_10000688_pt1 | contig 29303 bp, 20 predicted proteins | sample BlaSpr_A8_OM2_M2_FD_15846 | JGI IMG/M metagenome (IMG submission 15846)
GTAGAGGAGGGCTAAATGACGGACGGTACAATACCTCGCGTTGTCATCGTGGGCGCCGGATTTGGCGGGCTGACCGCGGCCAGGAGGCTATCGCGCCATCCCTTGCGTCTTACCCTTATAGACCGGAAGAATCATCACACTTTTCAGCCGCTGTTATATCAGGTCGCGACGGCCGGGTTGTCTCCCGGCGAAATTGCCGCTCCGATTCGCTGGGTGGTTCGAGGGAGCCCGAATGTTGAGGTGCTCTTAGGTGAAGTCCAGGATTTTGACCTTGCGCGTCGTGTGGTGAAGCTGGCTGACTTGGAGATTTCATATGATTATTTGATTGTGGCGGCGGGCGCGGGCCACTCGTACTTTGGTCATGACGAATGGGAGCCCCTCGCGCCCGGATTGAAGACAATTGAAGACGCGCTTGAAATCAGGCGCAGGGTACTGCTGGCCTTTGAATTGGCGGAACGGCAAGCGCTGCACGGCAGCGGACCGGTGCCGCTCAATTTCGTGGTTGTCGGCGGCGGTCCCACCGGCGTCGAACTCGCCGGAACTCTGGCGGAGATCGCGAATCGGGCGCTAGCGACCGAGTTTCGCACCATCGATCCGAGCAGCACTCGCGTCATTTTGTTGGAAGGCGGCCCGCGCGTCTTGCCAAGCTACGCCGAGGACCTCTCAGCCAGCGCACAGAAACAGTTAGAAAAATTGGGAGTAGAGGTTCATACCTCGACGATGGTTACTGGAATCGAGCCTGCGTGCGTGATCACGGGCAAAACGCGTCTCGCGGCTGCAGTAATTTTGTGGGCAGCCGGGGTTGCGGCGTCTCCTCTAGGAAAAAAGCTGGGGTCTCCGCTAGATCGAGCCGGTAGAGTGATCGTCAGCGGCGATTTAAGTATTCCGGAGCATCCCGAAGTGTTCGTGATCGGAGACCTGGCTTCGCTCAAAGATTCGAAAGGCAACATGCTCCCGGGAGTTGCGCCAGTTGCCATCCAGGAAGGGTCCGGGGCGGCCCGCAACATCGAGCTTGATTTGAAGAAAAAGCCGCGGCAGGAATTCAAGTATCTGGACAAGGGGAGTCTGGCGACGATCGGCCGCGCCGCAGCGGTTGCACAATTTCGAAAACTACATATCTCTGGATATCCCGCATGGCTGGCGTGGCTCTTCGTTCACATCTTCTTTCTGATCGGATTTCGCAATCGGCTCATTGTTATGATTCAGTGGGCCTGGTCGTATTTCACCTACGAACGCGGTGTTCGTTTGATCACCGGAGATCAGACTCTCCCCGGCTGGAGCGAGTTGCTGAAAGAAGAGGATGCGGCCGGAAAAGCCGAAGCAACACACGTGTAGAACCACTCCGTGTTGTGGTTAACGCTTCGAAAGAGAATAATAACTATGTACTGTGTCCTGATTGATGCCGGAGGCACAGACATGACCTGGTTCAATTGAACTTAATCGCGGCGAAGTTTGCGCGGAAAGCGCATTCGCTGCTAAACCTGTGAAAAGAGTTCTTCGTTATGGCGCACGCTACGGTTTCCTGGCCGCGCTGGTGTCCACACTCTGCGTGCTCAGCCCCGCTGAAGTCTTGAAGATCGTTGTAAACGACACAATTCACCCCATCACCGACGAATATATCGGACGGGCCTTGGCCGAAGCAGAACAGCATCACGACGACGCCTTGCTGATTGAATTGAATACGCCGGGCGGCCTGCTCGAGTCAACCCGTGAAATTATGCAGAAAATTCTGGCGTCGCCCGTTCCGGTAATTATCTACGTAACTCCCAGCGGGAGCCGCGCGGCATCAGCGGGCTTCTTTATCCTGGAGAGCGCCGATGTCGCAGCCATGTCGCCAGGAACGAATACTGGCGCTGCTCACCCGGTGTCTCTCGGCGGCGGCAAAATGGACGACGTGATGAAGGAAAAGGTCGAGAACGACGCTTCGGCACTGATGCGTTCGGTGGCGGGCAAACGCGGCCGGAATGTTGAGGTCGCGGAGAGCACAGTCCGGCAGTCCAAGTCTTTTACTGAACAGGAAGCGCTCTCGCAAAAACTCATAGACTATGTCGCCTCCAATGAGGAGGATCTCTTCAAACAAATGCAGGGCAAGCCAGTCAAACGCTTCAATGGACAGACCGTGACCTTGAATCTCGAGGGCGCTTCGGTTCGGCCTTTTGACATGACATTGAAGCAGCACATCCTCGCGTATATCTTGAATCCGAACGTCGCCTTCATTTTGCTGTCGATAGGAGTACTTGCGCTTTATGCCGAATTTAATCATCCGGGCGCGGTCGTTCCGGGAACAGTTGGAGTCGTTTTCATTCTGCTGGCAATTTTTTCGTTGAATTTGCTGCCTACCCGTTTTGCGGCGGTTGTATTGATTCTGGCTTCGTTCGCCCTGTTCGCGCTGGAGGCGAAATTCGCTACGCATGGAGTTCTCGGTTTAGGCGGTATCACCACATTGACCCTCGGCGGCTTGCTTCTGGTCGACGCGCCGATTCCAGAAATGCGGGTGCATCTCTTAACCGCGCTTGCGGTCAGCATCCCCCTCGGAATCATTACCGTATTTCTAATGAGCATCGCTTTAAAGGCTAGGGCCAATAAAGTAGTTACGGGCGCCGAGGGACTGCTGGGCGAAGTTGCCATTGCCCAGACGGCACTTGCTCCCCTGGGGAAGGTCTTTATCCGCGGAGAAATTTGGGACGCGATCTCTTCCAACGACGTGCCCGCTGGCCAGACGGTGATCGTGCGCCGGATTGATGGATTGCGATTGGGCGTGGATCCCGCCCCCTCGACAACGGTCATTCCGACGGCCGCGATTCTTTGAAGGGGCGAAACCCGTACCTGAACCGGCAACCTTGCGGACCGTTGAACGAACAACCGCCTGTCCGAAGTGCGATACAATCCGCGGCAGTAGCGCGTGCGATGAATTGGAGGCATTATGGTGCTCGGCTTCGGGTTCACGACGATCGTAATAATTATTGTCATTCTTTACATCTTGAGCTCTATCAAGATTCTGGCGGAATACGAACGAGGCGTGATCTTCCGTTTGGGACGCCTGCTCTCGGATGCCAAAGGACCCGGGATCATTTTGGTGTTCGCTCCCATCGACCGCATGGTTCGAATCTCGCTGAGACAGGAAGCACTCGAAGTGCCGCCTCAGGACATCATTACTCGCGATAATGTCACCCTGAAGGTCAATGCTGTGATTTTCCTCCGAGTGATCGACCCACGGCGGGCGGTGGTTGAGGTATCCAATTACGTTTACCAGACCTCCCAATTTGCCCAGACAACGCTGCGTTCGGTTCTTGGTGAGCAGGAATTGGACGAACTCTTATCGCACCGCGACAAAATCAATCTTCGCCTTCAGACTATCCTCGATACTCACACAGCCCCGTGGGGTGTGAAAGTGACCAACGTCGAAGTCAAACAGGTTGATATGCCGGAATCGATGTTGCGGGCGATGGCAAAGCAAGCGGAAGCGGAACGTGAAAAGCGATCCAAAATCATTCACGCCGAGGGCGAGTTTTCTGCTGCACAACGCTTAGTGGACGCTGCCGCATTGCTTGCAACTGAACCCGTCAGCGTCCAATTGCGATATCTGCAGACCCTAACGGAAATTGGAGTGGAGAAGAATACGACCGTTATTTTTCCGGTACCCGTGGATTTCTTCTCCGGAGTTCAAAAGATGTTGGGGAGAACCGAGGGGACCGGTTCGCCCGCCTCCCCAAAGAGTTAGTCGATTAGAAATGAGGTTGTGATGGCAATGGCTGCGTCTCAGGATACCGAAATTACGTTGGGCACGGGCAGGGTGCTCGGCTTGTTTTTCGGGTTGGTGGTTCTCTGTGCAATATTTTTTGGAATGGGATTTTCACTGGGCAAAAATTCTACCAAGGCGCAAACTGAGGACTCCCCGGCTTCCGCCCCGGTTGCAGGCAGAGACGGCAAGCGGCCTTCGGCGGTAACCGCACCCACAGAATCTAAGCAATCGCAGGACATGACGTTTTACAAGTCGGTGGGGCAAAAGAGCTCCGATTCCGAGCTTTCGTCCACGGCGAACGCTGGCGCTCCATCGGAGACAGGTTCGCCACAAGGAGACCCCGATGCGAAGACCGCTGATGCCAGTACGAGTCCCGCTCCGCCTCTTAACGGCTATTACGTACAAGTGGCTGCGGTGAGCAAACAAGAGGACGCGGACGCACTTGTGGATGCTCTCAAAAAGAAGCAATATCCGGCACAAGCCACTCAAACCGGGTCGGATAAGCTATTTCACGTGCAGGTGGGACCTTTTGTCGCGATCAAAGATGCCGAGGCGATGCGCACGCAGTTGCTAAGCGATGGCTACAATCCAATTCTTAAAAAGTGAGGACTTATCCGGCGACTGCCGCTTGTGTTTTTTGCAACATGCGGCGTGCATGTGCGATTAGATCGCCCACTTCGAAGGGCTTCACCAAATGCGGGATATTATTCTCCTGCAGAAAAGTGCGTTCGTCCGGCTCGGCAAGGGTAGAAAACGTAAATAGAAGGTGAGATTTCAAGGCGGGGCAGTTGTTGGAAATCCACTCATACACTTGCTGCACACTCACGCCTCCAGGCATTTTCCCATTCATAATGACGGCATCGAACTGCTGATTGAGCAGTCGGAGTTTGACCTCATCCCAATTCATCAAAGTTACGACTTGCGCTCCCGCGCCAGCGAGCACGTCACGTTCAAACTCGATGACCGCCTCCTCGTCATCAACCAGCAATACTGTTCCTTCGATTAGCACTTCGCGGCGTGGTGCCGGCTTAGCCGCCGGTGTAACTGCCTTTCCTGCTGAAGGCAGCCGGATCTCGATGATGGCCCCACCCTCCGGCGGATTGCGCGCGGAAATATCCCCGCCATGCTCTTTGATGATGCCATAGCAAATGCTAAGACCAAGACCAGTTCCTTTTCCGACGTTCTTGGTGGTATAGAACGGCTCGAAAATACGTTTCGGCTCCTTGATGCCACGGCCTGAATCGTGAATTTCAACGTGAACGTAATCTTCGAGGGTATAGCATCGAACCTTCAAAATGCTCTCCCCGCCGCACTCCAGCATTGCGTCGACGGAGTTGTTGATAATATTCAGAAAAACCTGCTCCAGTTGATGCGGATCGCCGGTTACAGCCGGAATTTTGGAATCAATGTCGCACCGAACTTTCACGTTATTCACTCTCATGTCGTAATCGCGAAGCGCCAAGGTCTCTTCTAAAACTTTTTGAATGTCAACCTCTTGCTTGTGCGGCTTACGCTGACGAGCAAACGAAAGAAGGTTTTGTACCACGCGGTGGGTTCGTTGCGCTTGTTTGAACAGCTTGGTTACAAAATCATTGGCCCGTTCGCTCAACCCCTCACTTTCAAGTAGCTGTGCATAGCCCAGAATCGCAGTTATTGGATTGTTGAGCTCATGCGCCACCCCGGCAATTAGCTGACCCACGGCAGACATTTTCTCGCTTTGCAGGAGTTGCTCCTGAGCACTGCGCAGGTCATCGTAGGCGCGGCATGTCTCTTCGTACAGCCTGACCTTTTCGATCGTGGTGGCCAATTGACGGCCAATTGCTACCAATAGATTCTCATCGTTGTTGGTGTACTCGCGAGACTCGCCACTGCTGATTCCCATAATGCCGATTGGATTATCTTTGCCCCAGAACAACACCCAAATCCAGGAACTAAATTCATTCCCGCGGATAAAGCTGGCAACTGAAGCGGGCACATGCGGCAAGTATTCCGAAGTGATCACTTCGGTGCGAGATCTGGTGACGAGTTCTCCGAAACCATCTGGAAGGCGGATTTCTGAGCGGCTTGCATCATCGGGACTTTGTTTGCCCCAACCGGCGCGACGGCGGAAGGTGGTTGTGTCTGGATCGCAAAGGTAAATGGATCCGGTTTGCGCTCCCAGCAGAGAAATCACCTGCCTCAACGTAAGACTTAAAATCTCATCGAGATCGAAAGACTGTGTCGCAATCACGGCCATGGCATTCAGCGCGTTTAATTCCCGATTGCGGCGTCGGATTTCATCCTCTGCACGCTTTTTTTCCGTGATGTCCAGTAGGAAGCCTTGGTAGCGTTCGATGTTTCCATTTGCATCGCGCGTGGCGAAACTGCTTTCCACGGCATTGAGAAGAGTTCCATCCTTCCTTCGCAATGTGACTTCAAAATTCCGCACGTAGTTGTGCAGTTCAACTTCGCGACGGAACGCCTGACGCTGCTCAGGCGAGGCGTGGAGTTGAAGGTCCACGTTTACACTCATCAATTCTTCGCGGCTGCCATGTCCAAACATGCGAACAAAGGCATCATTACAGTCGAGCAATTTCCCCTCTGGAGTGGCAACAAAAACGCCTTCTTGAGCCTGCTCGAACAACTGGCGGTATTTTTCTTCCGCCACTCGACGGTCGCTTATATCTCGAACCACGTGGATGGTTCCCTTTTGCTTGGTGCCCTGTTCGGCGTAGGACGAACTCGAAACCATCGAGAAGCCGCCAAAACAAGGGTCTGGTCCTTCGTGGAACCCGTCGTCTGCCGGGGAGCAATATGGACACCCTCTCCATTGTCCTTTTTCTTTCGATAACACCGTTTCGCACAATCTGCCAACGACATCCGCAGGCGATTGCTCAAGGCGCCGCAACAGCGCTCGATTAGCCTTCATTATCCGGAACTCGGAATCGTGTAACAGGACGAAATCCTGGATGGAATCAAAGGTATTCGTCCATTGGCGGTGTGAGCGCAAAATCTCTTCGACGAGCCTTAGGTTTTCTACGGCAAGTCCCAATTGGTGCGCGCAATTGGCCAAAAATTCCAGATCGTCGGGAGCATAGGCAACGCGGTGCCGGCTCCCCAGTGATAGAGTGCCGATGATTGATTTCTTACCTAAAACAGGCATCACCACAATGTGGTGAAAACTCTCTCTTCTGAGGTAGGGTCGAGCAACTTCCGGCGCAGTAGTCGTTTCGATGACTACCGGCGCACTCTCGGCGAAAATTTTCTTCAACGAATCGTCCACTGCGACTGCATTGAGGTCCCGAACGTACTCCTCGGATAAACCAATATGCTGAACAAGTACGAGCTTGTCTCCTTCGAGCATCTGAAACCAGGCTGCTTTTGCAGACGTCAAGCCCTTCAGTTCTTCGAGAGCAGTAAGCATCATCGGCCCATGCTGTTGCTCTCTCGTAATACTCGTGGTCACCGCATTTAGCACGCCCAAGCGATGTGCGCGCATCTTGGAATCCTCGAATACGACCAGCAAAATACTGAGACCAAGCAGGAGCTCAATTACGCGATCTGAACCGGGAGGAAAATGGGTGCTGACTGGAGGCCAGTCTAGATGCAGCAATAATAGACTTATGGATAGCATCCACGGGCCGATTTCCCAACGCGCTCTGCGAAAGCGCATGAGTTGAACCACTGCGATCAAGGCAATAAACCGGTAAGCGATCTCAAGCGCGAGCCGCAACGCAACAGCGTGCGGCCACCAGAGCGCCCGAGCCATTGCAAAGACGACTAACCCAACCGAAATCAACATCACCGGTGCGACCATCTTGCGGACATGGGAATAGACGCATATGGCGGCGGCAAAAAGACAGATCGCAAGCATGAATTCTGCCTGCGAAATCGCGACCAAATCAGCGGGCTGGACGCCGACAGATGGGATGGTGCAACGAGAGAGCAAGAACGTCAGCCAACCCACGATCCAGATCAAGAGGTAGCGTTCGCGGAAGGTACGAAAGACGAGGAGACTGGCCGCCAGAGTTACGAGGCCCGTCAATTCCAGATTGGGAAAAATGAAACCTGCAGCGTACCAACTGCTGGAAGGAAATATATTCATCGCGATGACAAGCTGATCCCCTGCCTTGTGATATCACGCCCCACGCCGCCATTGATGACCTTTCCAGCGGCCTCCCGTTACTTTCGGCACCAAGACCATAGGATAGAATTGCCTTAGACTGGAATCGCTTATGCCTGGTGACCGCATCCTCGTAGTTGATGATGAGGAAGCAATCCGCGAAATTGTGTCTTCCATGCTGACGACCGCACACTACAAGTGCAGTCAGGCAGGTTCTGGCCTGCAGGCCCTGGCGTTGCTTGAATCCGGGGAAGAGTTCGAGCTCATGCTCTCCGACTTGATGATGGCAGACCTGGACGGAATTGGACTGCTCGAGCGCACGAAGGAGAGATTCCCTGATTTGCCCGTTGTCATGGTCACCGCCGTGCACGATATTTCCGTGGCCCTCGCTGCTATCCGCAACGGCGCGTACGACTACCTGCTCAAGCCCTTCGAGAGAGAACAACTTCTAGCAACAGTTCGTCGCGCTTTGGAAAACCGACGACTGAAACTGGAGAATCGGGCCTACCAGACGAACCTGGAAGCCCTGGTGACCGCGAAGACTGAGCTACTACGCAAGGCGATCGGGACGTTGGAGCGGTCTTATGACATCACACTAGAGGCTTTGGGCGATGCGCTCGATTTGAAAGACGCGGAGACTGAAGGACACTCCAAACGCGTGACCGCATTCACGATCGCCATTGCCCGTGCCATCGGATTGTCATCAGATCAAATCCGGGTCATTGCCCGTGGAGCGTTTCTGCACGACATTGGAAAAATGGCGATCCCTGACGCAATCCTGCGCAAGCCTGGAGCGCTCACGCCGGATGAGGTCACCATTATGCGCGAGCACTGTTATCGGGGTTATCAGATGCTGCGCAAGATTCCTTTTTTAGCGGAAGCAGCAGAGATTGTGTATTCACATCAGGAGCGTTTCGATGGGACTGGGTATCCACGCGGCTTGAAGAATGAAGAAATTCCCTTGGGAGCCCGCCTGTTTTCAGTCGCCGACACACTCGATGCCATCACTTCGAACCGGCCGTATCGTCCGGCCCAGACCGTGACAGCAGCGATTGAAGAGATAGTCCGTTGGTCCGGCCGCCAATTCGACCCTGAAGTAGTAAAAGTCTTCGTTTCCATGCCGCAAAATATCTGGGACGACCTTCGCAAGGAAATCGACGCGCAGATTTACCGCTTTGCCTATTCCGCCTCGGCCAACAAGCTTTCTTGATTCTCAAATCTAATATCTAAGCAGAATCTTTTTTTAGCGCGCTTTTTAAGGTCATCGCCCTCTGCAAGACCAGGGCGCTCTGCAAGATTCTTGTCCAACATCGTTCTTGGTGATGCTGACCGCTTAGGCGTATAAAGTTTCCTGACGTGAGGAAAAAATCGATGAAGAGTATTGCCGCATTGCTTCTAATTCTGCTTGCCAATAATTGGATAGCGGCGCAGGAGTCTGCCTCAACCGCCTGGCAACCCAATACTGTTTTCGCGGGGGCGGATGGAAAGTTCGAAGCTCCTCCGGATACTGCAATAATCCAGTTCAATATTTCCGCCCAGGAAGATACCTCTCGCGCTGCTTTCGATCACGCGTCGAAAGACGCGGAGCAGGTGCGGCAAATTCTTCGGTCAAACGGAATCGAACCGAAAGCGGCCGAGATTGGTTTTTTCTCAATCCAGCCCGTTTACGATTACAAGAATACGAAGCGCAAGCTCGTTGCGTATCAGGTGACGGCGACGGTGACACTCAAGCTGATGGAGTTCACCAAAATCGCTCCCATTTTGCAACAATTGGCCGACGGAAGCGTAACTGATAACCAGTCGGTGAACTACACGCTTGAAAACATTGACGCCGCCAAAGCTAAGGCAGTGGAGGATGCGTATCGGCGCGCGCGAGAATCGGCAGCTGTAGTGGCCCGTGCCAGTGGACGCACGCTTGGAGACATGACCTCTGCGTCTGTGGATACGCTCGGAAATATTCAGCCAATTAGGCCGATGATGGCAATGGCAAGAATGAGCGCTCAAGCCGCGCCGATGGCAGCTCCGACGGAAGAGTTTTCAGCCCAGAATATTACGGTCAGCGCTCACGTGAGCGTGGTTTTCGCACTGAAATAAAATTCCCCAGCAACAACTTACTTCGGCAGACGAGTGGAATCCAGTGGTACGTCCCTTTGGATCACCATCTCGATCGAGGTGCCGACATCCATCTTCACGTCATTGCCGCGACTCAACATAGCTATAACAACTCCAGCCGCGCCTCCAACGCCGGCGCCAATACCCGCTCCAGTCCCGCTTCCTGAGCTTAGGCCACCAATAATTGCACCTCCGGTTGCGCCTTCTAATCCGGCCTTTGCGGCCTTCCCAACCTTCTCGCCGGTCTGGCCGTCCTCACGCACGGTACCTTCATCGTCTTTAACATCAGCCTTGTCGACCCCTGGCGCATTCTGCAAGGCTCCGGGCATCACAACTGTATAACCGCTGGGATAAATCAAAGTCGTGAAGTGCATCAAGACTTCCGCACGTCCCTTGAGTCTGCCCGCGCGCTGAATGTGAGTTATCCTCCCTTGCACATAAGTGCCGGGCGGAATGACAATACGGTCGTTTAGAACGACCGGGAAAGTCGTTTCAGCGTACACGGCGTCACCTTCGCGGCTGCCCTTGGTTGAGATAGCGTGCTTCAACACAATAGGAACCTTAGTCCCAGACGGAATAACGAGGCGGTTCGGGTCGGCCGAGGGTGCCGGAGTCGCAACCGACGCAATTACGGGGTTAGTAGCTGGAGTCGATTGAGATGAGTTCGCAGGAGGCAAAGCGGAGATCGATTGAGCCGCCATCCCTATCGATAGCAAGAGCAAAGTAATCAAAGCACGCATCGTTCACCGCCGATTCAGCCTTTGCATATGTGGGTCGGACTAAAAATAGGATGCTAGCAACACTCGAAAAGGTTACTGTCGCTTGCAGAGAGACACTAACTGCCGATGCGCCTGGCCTGATTTTCCCTTATGTTACCCATGAACTGCGATTGCAGCCGATGAGCACACTGCTCTCCGCATACATACAGTGTCCCTTCTCGAGCGGCAATGTCTTCGTCCCACGAACATAAATACAGCACGGGGCGGTTGAACTCGCCGAATGAGGTCCACACTAACCACCATCGGTCGCTATTTTGCTTCAGCGCGCCGCAGTTCGGTCCAGCGCAACGATAAAAGAAGCTGGGGACTGCCCCGTTTGAGTTTCCCGATTCCATGCGGTCGGGCCCACGGATAAGGCTGAAGCCCGTTTGAGCGCCATTGTAGCGGATACTCGCCATTAATTGCACCCAAATAAGAGAGCTACTTGTAAATCAAATATTTTTGCCGCAATTGCTGGAATTGTTCCAGCGCGTCTCGCCAGCCTTCAGCAATTCGCCGAGGATCTTCCCCCTTCGCGACTGCATCATAGACGGACTGGTTTAACAGCAACTCAATCATCCGCTGCAGCTGAAATTGCTGCGGATACAATTTTTGCAAGGCCGAAGCCAGTTCGATACCCAATTCGGGGCTATCCAACGCATTGCGATCAGTAAGGATCACATTGATTCCTTCACATTTTTGATTGGCGTAGTTGCTGGCGGTGGGGGTGAAATTAATTGGGACAAATCGAACTCCCGAAATGTTTCGGGCATTCATGTAAGTGGCGAATTCGCGGGCCTTTATCCATGGAGCGCCGACTACTTCAAAAGGAGTATCCGTGCCTCTGCCGACGGAGATGTTAGTGTATTCGATCTCGCCGATGCCCGGGTACAATGTGGCGGCGGTAAGGCTGCGGAGGTTGGGCGATGGGTTAATCCACGCCAATCCTGTTGAATCGAACCAATCGCCACGCATCCAACCTTCCATGGGGACAACTTCCAGATGCGCGTTGATGTTATGTTCCGCGTTGAACATCTTCGCCACCTCGCCCGGGCTCATGCCGTGCCGTACCGGGAGACGATCGTAATTCACAAAACTTTCGCGTCCCGGATCCGCGATCGGGCCTTGGACGAATGATCCAGTAATTGGGTTGGGCCGGTCCAGCACGACTATTTCGGTTCCGGTCTTGGCTGCGGCTTCCAGAAAGTAGCCGAGGGTTGTTTCGTAGGTATAGAAGTGGACGCCGGCATCCTGAATATCTATGACAACGGCGTCAAGGCTCTTGAGAATTTCGAGGGACGGGCGGCGGGCAGAGTCGGTTGCTCCATATACGCTGTAGACAGGAACACCGGTCGCCGAGTCGGTCGTGTTCCCAACGGCAGTCGTATCGAGGGCGCCCGTGACACCGTGCTCGGGGCTGAATATCGCGTGCAAAGACACTCCGGGAGCTTGCGCGAGAACGTCGATGGTGCGTCGACCCTGAGCATCGACACCGTTCTGATTGGTTAACACGCCGATTCTTTTCTTCCCTTCCGAGGATCGGAGCAGATCAAAGCCGTGAGCCTCCAGAACGTCGATTCCAGTTTGAACGGAACCATTTCTTGCGGATACATGTCTCGCAGCGGTTTCCGCTTCGTTATATCCAGTGATGCTCTTCCACCGCAGTTCTTCTGTTTCAGTGACTGTCAAATCCAGCGCGGAAGCCACTGCGGTCGCGACCTTTGCACGCAATGCAATTGCGCTTCCCTTGCCCCTCGGATGTACAGCATTAGTCAGCAAGACTATGAAGGTTTGCGTCGTGGGATCAATCCACAACGACGTTCCCGTGAACCCCGTGTGGCCGAACGAGCCAACGGGCAGTAAGTTTCCACGATTGCTTGAGAATGGTGAATCAATATCCCAGCCAAATCCGCGTAAAACATCTGAGGTGGGAGGCTGCTCTGCCGTGGTCATTTTCTCGACCATAAGCGGCGACAGGATCGAACTCCCTTGGAGAAGCGCAAGCGCGAACTTCGACAAGTCATCTGCGGTTGAGAATACTCCGGCCTGGCCTGCAACACCACCCATCCGCCTGGCAGTTGGATCGTGCACGATTCCGCGCAACATCTTGTCCTTTTCGTCAAATTGCGTCGGAGCAATTTTCGGCAACCATGACGCCGGAGGGAGGAACTGGGTGTGAGCCATGTGCAAAGGACGAAAAACATTCTTCTCCGAGTATTCCTGCAAAGATTGTCCCGACACTCTTTCCACCAGCGCGCCGACGACAATGAAATTGACATCGCTGTAAAGAAATTGCGACCCTGGCGGAAAGACTGGTTTTTCCGCAAAAGCCATTTGATATGCCGAGTCTTTGCCTCGCCATTCCTTCGTCAAGTCCAAATCTGGCGGCAAACCTGAGTAATGCGTCAGCAAATCGCGGATGGAAATATCTTCTTTACCATTCGCAGCGAATTCGGGAAGGTACTTGGCAACGGGGTCGTTAACACGAACTTTTCCCCGTTCCACTAACTGCATAACAGCAGTGTTCGTCGCGATAACCTTTGTGAGTGATGCCAAGTCGAAGATTGTGTCCACTGTCATCGGTTCCCGGCGAGGTTCCAGCGAGCGGTAACCGAATGCTTTGCGATAAATTACATGCCCGTTATGCCACACCAGCAACACCGCGCCAGGAATTTCCTGGCTGTGGATTGCGTCCATCACAATTCCATCCAGGACTTTCAGGGGGAGTTGACCACTGGCAGCTTTTTTTGTAAGGCCCGTTGCGGGTATACCAACGGAAGCACTGATGAGCATCGCCGAGACAAACAGGCGCAGTAACTGCTTCCAACACGAAGTTGTGAGAATTGAGCTGATACTTCGACTCTACACAAGTTGGATCGCTCATCTCAAGGAACTCAAGTTACAGGTGCCGTTTTCGCAACCTATGTACGTAATGTGTTCTGCTACCATTTGTTGTTACCTCCATTGTGAATATTTCATGGTCCGAGAGAGCTCTTAGATTGTCAGAGGCCTTTCCCCCCGTGGAGGAGTCGCAGACGACGCATGCCCTTGTGCCAGCTTACGACCAGCAGGACATTCAATTCGCGGCGGCATTCGAGATTCTGAATAAAGGAATCGCGGAGCACGCTTTTCCCGCGGCCTCGGTCGCGGTTACTCATCGTGGAAAGCTGGTTGTCTTAAAAGCGGCTGGCAGATTCACGTATGAACCGAATTCTTGCGAAGCAACCGTTGCGACTCTGTTTGACATCGCCTCCATTTCCAAGGTAACCGCAACCACAAGCATGGCGATGATTCTCTATGAGCGGGGGTTGCTCGATTTGGATGCCCCGGTCACCGCCATTGTGCCGGAATTTACCGGAACTGATCTGCGCCGGAAGGATGTGACGATACGTATGTTACTGGCGCACTCATCAGGATTGCCGGGTCATGTAAAACTATTCCAGGATGCCTCCAACAAAGAGGAACTCCTATTGCGGGCGTTCGCGGTTGCGCTAACTGCCTGGCCCGGGACACGTACCGAATACAGCGATATTGGATTCATCATTCTCGGAGTATTGCTTCAGCGGATTGCGGATGAATCTCTCGACCGATTCTGTCAGCGAGAAATCTTTGGGACGCTGGGAATGGCGCAAACTACGTTCAATCCTCCAACCCCGTGGCGAAGCGCTATTCCGCCGACTTCCCAGCCAGACAACTTTCGCAATCGCGTTATCCAGGGCGAGGTGTATGACGAGAACGCCAGCGCGCTCGGCGGAGTGGCTCCTCATGCAGGACTCTTCTCATCCGCCTGCGACCTAGCCATTTTCGCAAATGCCATGTCGCACGGCGGGCGCCCCCTGGTTCGCCTAGAGACGCTGAAAGTTTTCACGAGGAGAGAATCATCGCCACCAGGAACTTCGCGAGCCCTGGGGTGGGATACTCCATCTTTTCCATCACAATCCGGAAAGCACTTTTCTGCGAACTCCTTCGGCCATCTCGGTTACACCGGTACTTCATTATGGATCGACCCGCAACGCCAGCTTTCGATTGTCATGCTAACGAATCGAACATGGCCGGACTGCAGTAATGCAGGGATTAAGGAAATACGACCGATGTTCCACGACGCAATCGTTGAAGCATTAGAAGTCGGGGGTAATCGTTGAGAAACGGAGCCAAGACGCGAGCAAGGTTGAGTCGGCTCGCCACTGAGCAACCTAACCCCGCATCCACGGACCTCGACCGGAAATCCGCATTGCAAATTGCCTGGGTTATAAATGCTGAGGACACAAAAGTCGCGGTAGCGGTGAAACAAGCTCTTCCTAAGATCGCTGCCGCCATCGATCTAATTGCTGATTCCCTCCGAAGAGGTGGGCGCCTGATCTACGTTGGTACGGGGACGAGCGGTCGAATCGCTGCGCTGGATGCGGTCGAGTGTCCGCCGACGTTTGGTACGGATCCAAGAACTGTGCAATTCATAATTGCCGGCGGGCCGAAGGCCCTGGCAGCGGCTGTCGAATCGAATGAAGATTCCGGGGAACTCGGCGAGCGTGCAATTGCAAAGATGAAGCCCGGGAAGAAGGATGTCGTGGTTGGCATCGCAGCCAGCGGGCGAACTCCATTCACTATTGCGGCGGTGCGATACGCAAGGCGAAAAGGGGCGGAGACGGTTGCAGTTGTGTGCAACCGGAATTCAGAATTGGAAAAGGCGGCGAACATTGGAATAGTGATTAACACGGGCTCGGAAGTGATTTCAGGATCCACCCGCATGAAGGCTGGAACAGCGCAGAAGATGGTCCTGAACATACTCTCCAGCGGCGCCTTTACTCGGTTGGGATACGTGTACGGAAATCTCATGGTAAATGTGCGTCCGAAAAACGTGAAACTGGCCGCACGTGGGGTAAAAATATTGCAAGAAGCAGCAGGCATCTCGAAGTCAAGAGCAGAGAAGTCATTGGATGCCGCGGGCCGTAGCGTTCCGCTAGCGCTGGTGATGCTGCAAGCCGGCGTTGGCTCCAGCGAAGCTAAGCGTATCCTCGACTCGGTGCATGGGCATGCCCGGCAAGCCATTGCGCTCGCGCGGAAACGACAGGAGCGGGTTGCTGCCTTCAAAAGACCGTGCCCTCCCGATTAACAGTTTCCTTCCGGTGTCAGGCAACATTCACCGTTAGAATGGAGCCTCGGCTTTCTATTCATTACTCATGCTTTGTAAGGAATTATCCGCATGGATAAATTTGTAATTCGCGGCGGCAACCCGCTGCTCGGAACTATTCGGGTTAGCGGAGCGAAAAATGCCGCTTTACCATGCATGGCCGCCGCACTTCTTACCGAAGAAGCGGTCATCCTCGAGAACATTCCTCAAGTGCGGGATATCGAGACAACACGCAAACTCCTTTCGGCGATGGGTGCAGAGGTTGAGTTGGGTTACGGGCGGGCGCAGCATCGCACCACGATTTGTTGCCGCAACCTCGCTTCTCCCGAAGCTTCCTACGAGCTGGTAAAAACCATGCGAGCGTCCACGCTTGTTCTCGGGCCCTTGGTCGCGCGTTGCGGGCATGCCCGCGTTTCCCTTCCCGGAGGCTGCGCCATCGGCGCGCGCCCTATCGACATGCACATCAAAGGCCTGGAAAGTCTCGGTGCCAAGATTGAGCAACAGCACGGCTATGTTTCCGCCAGCGCTACAAGACTTAAGGGAGCAGAAATAGTCTTCGATAAGATTACCGTCACCGGCACTGAAGACCTTCTGATGGCCGCCGCGCTTGCGGAGGGCGAGACGGTTATGCGGAATTGCGCTCGCGAACCGGAAGTCGCCGACCTGGCAGATTTGCTGAATAAGATGGGTGCGCGAATTGAGGGCGCTGGAACACCAACGATCCGGGTGAAAGGTGTCGAAAAGCTGCACGGAGCGAAACATCGCATTATTCCCGATCGGATCGAAGCGGCGACGTTCATTATTGCTGGCGCGCTCACAGGCGGCGATCTAATCGTGGGTGGCTGTGAGCCTTATCACCTCGGCTCGTTACTGCAAAAATTGGAAGAGGTCGGAGTGAAAACAGCTTTGACCGCGGAATCGGTCCGTGTGATGGGTGATACTTCATTCACAGCGGTGGATATTACTACTGAGGAATATCCGGGGTTTCCCACCGACATGCAAGCGCAATACATGGCTCTAGCCACCCAGGCCGATGGAACTTCAACGATCACCGAAAACATTTTCGAGAATCGCTTCATGCACGCTCAAGAACTGGTACGCATGGGAGCTAGCATCAAGATTGAAGGACGGCGCGCCGTAGTTAGTGGTAAGACGCCACTGAGCGCAGCAGCGGTTTTGGCCTCGGATCTGCGAGCGTCCGCGTCGCTGGTGTTGGCTGCGTTGGTGGCCGATGGAGAGACCATTATTGATCGCGTCTACCACATCGATCGCGGCTACGAAAATATCGAGGAGAAGCTACGTGGGGTGGGAGCGCAGATCCGTCGCATCGGAGAAATGTTTCACAAGCGAGCCTAAGCCCCGCCGGTGTGCGAAGCGTCATTGGTTACGCTCCGCCCACTTCCAGGCCGTCGAAACAATGTCTTCCAGCGACCGCTTGGCCTTCCAGTTCAGCACTTTTTCCGCGAGGCTCGGGTCTGCTATCAATGCGGGGGGATCGCCGGGCCGACGCGGGGCCAGGCGCCATGGGACCTTGCGGCCTGTCACCTTTTCAATCGTTGAGATCACTTCTTTTACAGAATACCCCCGGCCCGTTCCGAGGTTCAGGGCTGCCGACTCCCCCCTGTCGATACAATCCAAACCCAGCACATGTGCTTCTGCAAGATCGCTAACGTGGATGTAGTCCCGCACACAGGTCCCGTCAGGAGTTGGATAGTCATCGCCAAAAATCTGCAGGGCAGGACGCTTACCCTTAATCGCCTCAAACACCGCCGGGATCAAATGGGTTTCTGGATCATGCATTTCTCCGATTTGTCCATTCTCATCCGCACCCGATGCATTGAAATACCGGAAAGCGACGAAATGCAGCCCGTACGCTCGCGAATACGATTCCAAAGCAAACTCAAATGCAAGCTTGGAAGAGCCATAAGGATTAACCGGCAATCTCGGGTTATCCTCAGCCATCGGAACTTTTGCGGGGACACCGTAGACGGCACAAGTGGAGGAGAAAATAAATTTCCGAACGGAAGAATCCATTACTGCGTTAAGAAGCGCGATACTGCCAAGAACATTGTTTTGGAAATATTTCCGCGGATTTTCGACCGATTCCCCAACATACGCGTAGGCTGCAAAATGCATTACGGCGTCCACGCGAGCCAGTAATGGGGAAAGCTTGTTCGAATCCGAGATATCTCCAATAACTAATTCAAAGCCATCGGCAAGACTGGCGTATCCCGTCGACAAGTTGTCGTAAATGATGACTTCGTGTCCCTTGCGCCTGAGCGCGTGTGCAGTATGGCTTCCGATGTAACCGGCACCGCCGACTACCAAAATCGCCACTCTTTGTCCCCCCGGTGATCACTTGAAATGATACTGCCTTTCGGAATTGACGACTCGTCTAGCAGCAGAATCCTGAGAAGTGAACTTAAAGAGGTTGGACGAGGAGAAACAAACAGCCGGACTCTGCATGCTGGCAAAGTCCGGCCAGAGGACTGATCTCAATTATTTGGCGAAGCTCAAACCCCGGCAGTGCCTCGGCGAGATAAGTGGGCGATTAAGCTGATCACAAAGAAAACAAGGAAAACGAAGAACAGCAGTTTCGCTATACCTGCTGCAGCAAATGCCACACCACCGAATCCCAAAATCGCGGCTACGATCGCTACTACCAGAAACACTAGCGCCCAATAGAGCATGGTTATCTCCTTTTCAGTTCTGTATCGCTAGCACAAACATACCGAAAATATTAACGAACTGGCTGACCTTTGACGATACGGCGCAAGCTGTAGTCTCCAACGCGCTTTAGTGTAGAAAAACGGAGATAGAAAGTTACAAAACTATGCAGCTTTTCCCTTTGGCGTTTCGCTGCCCTTCAACAAAGACCGCAGTGTCTAGGCATTTCGAATAGCGTGGCCGCCTGTGTCGTTATTAAAGTAAACCCATACCCGTCCTACGGAGCTTTGCCAACTTCGGATTTGTCTCGCCCATTTTTCAAGGAAGTCCTTCGGGTAGCTTCCCGAATACTTTCCGGTTGGACCGTGAAATCTCTTCCCGTACGAACTCGCCTGCTTGGGTCGAGGTGGATTTGCCTTCTCGGGCATCTTCCTGCGCACACATTAACGTTTCTTTTTCCGGCCTCACTTCCTCCCATCGAATAAGGTCACTCAGAAATCTCCATCTGCTGAAGCGCCAAATCAACCACCGCGTTTTTGGTGGAATGCGCAAACAAGGACGAATAGACCAGTAACTTATCGGCAGTGCCTGGATCGATCACAGCCTCCTGCACCTGGCGGGATACATCCATTCCGGTGGCGACGCCAGCCCAAAATATAACTTCTTCTACACCCATGGAATGTTTCGGATCGGGCGGAAGTTCGCACAACGTTCGCGCTCGTTCTTCGATCTCCTCTGGATCTAGATCCCGAATGGCGTCCACGAAGGACATTACTTCAACAATCTTAGAAAATGCCTCCCAGTTGCGTGCGTCGCTCATTTGGAAAGCCCCGCCTATTAGTGCATGAGCATATTGGCCGGCACCCTCGGGGGGGTATCCCTTCCATGTCGTAAATCGGGAAGGATCATGCTGTAGGCATCGGATTTCCGTCGGTCGAGTAAACAGACATCTCTCATTGGGGTCATCGCATCAGAGAAAAACTATCTGGAAAGTCTTTGAGTTGGGGACGTAGCCCTTGCCGACTAACCGTGACGAGAAAGCTTTTACCGGGGACGAAGCATGGCGCTCTCGCATTTTGTGGCCATTTTCGTTGGGCCTGATTCTGATCCTGCTACAAGTTCATTCTCTGGCCCAGGTTTCTTACGACGGCCAAATCGTAAGTTCGATCAGGGTCATCGCCGATCCCCATCTCGATGTTGAAAAGTTGAAGCCGTTGATTTCCCAGAAAGTTGGACAGCCGTATTCGCCGTCGGACGTCCACGCCAGCATTGAGGCTTTGAAAAGAGCGGGAAATTTCACCAAGGTCACAATCGATGCAGACCCCGAACCAGCCGGACTGCGATTGAATTTCATCCTCGAACCCGCATACTACGTCGGCGTAGTGAACTTTCCTGGCGCAACCAAAGTTTTCACCTACACCCGGCTCCTGCAGGTAATTAATTTTGAGGACCAGCAACCCTACGAGAAGTTCAGAATGCCTGAACAAGAATCTCTGTTGCTCACGTTTTTTCGATCCAATGGTTTTTTTGTGGCAAAGATTCATAGTGACGCACAGCTGGACGACAATCATCAGATCGCGAATCCTGTCTTCTACGTCGATTTGGGCAAACGCGCCCGCATCGGAAAAATTGACATTCAGGGTCTAGCGCCGGACGAGAGTGCTCGTTTGCTGCATTCCGCACAAGGAATACGAGCGCGTGCGACTGGTGGCTTACTGAAGTCCGGAAAGGCGTACAGCGCCGAGCGAATTAAAGCCGCGACAACGGTGCTTAAAGCTTATTTGGTAAAACAGCATTACTTAGCCAACCGTTTGTCCTTCAATCCGCCCCAGTATCATCCAGAAACAAATCGCGCTGATATTTCGTTGACGGTTACTCTCGGTCCCGCCGTTGACGTAAAGACAACCGGCGCTCGGCTGTCGTTTCTTCCTTACCTGACGAGACGGCAAGAAAAGAAGCTGGTTCCCATTTACAGCGAAGGCGCAGTAGATCGCGATTTGGTCGATGAGGGTGAACGAAACTTGAGCAACTTCTTTCAAAAGAAGGGTTATTTCGACGTGAAGGTAACCCCGGCGTTCCAACGTGAGCCAGGAAGGGTGACAATTGCCTACAACATCGACAAGGGTCGGAAACACAGCGTCGACCACGTTATCTTTACGGGCAACCACCAACTCTCTGAGGACGATCTACGGGCGAATGTTGAGATCAAGAAGCACAGCCTTTTTTCTAGAGGAATGTTCAGCCAAAAGTTGCTGAACGTCAGCGTGAAGAATATTGAGGCCCTTTATCGTGATACTGGTTACGAAAATGTCAAGGTAACGCCGCGAGTAGTTGACCGCGACCCCAAGATCGATGTCACTTTTCAAATCGAAGAGGGCGTCCGAACGCTAGTGGAGCACTTGGACATTAAAGGCAATCAACGCTTGACGCTCCAGCAGATCCAGCCCGCTTCGGGTTTCAACGTATTCGTCGGTTCCCCGTTTTCGCGCAGTCGATTATCCAAAGATCGAAGTCAAATACTTGCAAAGTACCTGGACCTTGGTTATTTGAACGCTGAGGTCAAGGCACAAGTGACCCGCCGCCCTGTGAATCCACACAGAGTGGACATCGCGTACCTAATTACCGAACACCAGCAGGTGCGGGTAAGCGAGGCTGTTTTACTTGGGCAACAAGTTACTCGACCGACCCTGATTCACCAAACGGCTGGTATTACCGCCGAGTCACCTTTGAGCCAGGGGAGGCTTTTAGAAGCGCAAAGTGAGCTATACAAGCTCGGAATTTTCGACTGGTCGAGCGTGGGGCCTAAGAAAGAAATCACAGACCAGACTGAAGAACAAGCCTTGATTAAGGTGCATGAGGCGAAACGAAATAGCATCACTTATGGTTTTGGATTGGAAGTAGCGCGTCGTGGCGGCAACGTTCCGAGTGGAACAGTGGCGATTCCCGGCTTGCCCACTATCGGTTTGGGCAACAATCAGATTGTTCCAAGCGAAGCCACTTTTGTCAGCCCCCGAGGCTCGATTGAATATACGCGGCGAAATCTCCTCGGAAGGGGAGAAACCGGGCAAATCTCGGTGGCCGCCTCACAATTGGATCAGCTTGCACTAGCGTCTTACACAGTCCCTCGTTTCCTCAACACGCAATGGAAGGCCTTAACGACCTTTTCGATCGAGCGCACCACCGAGAACCCTCTATTTGCAGCCAGACTTGGGGATGCCGCCTTCCAGTTGGAACGCACTCTCAACGAGGCAAAAACGACGCGGCTGCAGATACGTTACGACTTCAATAAAACGAGATTGTCTGAATTGCTGGTTCCGGCTTTGGTTCTGCCGCAGGACCAAAACGTCCACTTATCGACGGTCTCAGCTGCCCTAATCAAAGACACCCGGGACCAGCCCCTCGACGCGCATCGTGGAGTATTTGGAACACTGAATGTGGGCATTACACCGGTGGCGTTGGGCTCCAGCGCAAATTTCGCCAAGATGTTTGGGCAGTACGCTTATTACCGTTCAATTCGCGGAATGGTATTGGCTAACAGCGTCCGTGTGGGACTGGCAGCACCTTCCGCCGGGAGCTTTGTCCCCACCAGCCAACTGTTCTTCTCGGGCGGTGGTACAACTCTGCGCGGCTTTCCTCTGAACGGCGCGGGACCCCAACGATTAGTACCGTTTTGCACGCCGGGGACAGCTCCGAGCTCTTGCACAAGTGCCATTACGGTCCCAGTAGGTGGTGAACAGCTCTTCATTCTGAATTCCGAGCTTCGGTTCCCTCTTCATATACCAATAGATAGTTTGAAGCCCTTGGGGGCCGTCTTGTTCTATGACGGAGGCAACGTTTTTAGCCGAATCAACCTTTCTCAGTTCGGAAATAACTACACGAATACAGTTGGAATTGGTTTGCGTTATGGCACCCCAATCGGGCCAATTCGAATCGACGTTGGGCACAACTTGAATCCTGTACCGGGTATCGGATCCACGCAGTACTTCATTACACTCGGACAGTCGTTTTAGGCATGAAGCTATGAAACGGAAACGAATCATCGCATGGGCAGCGGGAATCATATTCGGTTTGACTATTTTTGTTATCGCCGGATTATTTGTTCTCCAAAGTGAGGGCTTCCATCGCTATGTCCTGGCGAAAATTGTAGAGCAAGCCAATAAGGCCACGGGGGGCCAGGTCGAAGTTGGGAATTTTGACTTTAGCTTTTCAATGCTCACTGCGCATCTTTATGACTTCGCCATCCATGGCACTGAACCAAGCGGCGAAAAGCCGCTTCTTCACGTAGATAAACTTACGGTTGGACTGAAGATTTTGTCAGTTCTGCGCCGACAGGTAAATTTGCAGGATCTGCTGATCGAACATCCGGCCGTGCACCTGATCATTAATAAGAATGGCCGCAATAATATTCCGGAGCCCAATGCTCCGAAAGACAAAAGTTCATCCACCAACGTCTTCGATCTAGCGGTTCGGCATGTTCTTTTGACCAATGGAGAGATTATTTACAACGATCGAAAAGTTCCAGTCGATGCCGACATCACCGATCTTCGGGCCGAAACTCATTTCGATTCCCTGGCGACCCGTTATGCTGGATCAATTTCATACCGGAATGGGCGGGTGCATTATTCGACGCTATCCCCACTTCCCCATGGCCTTGACGCGCAGTTCGCGGCGACGCCATCTGTTCTCAATCTTTCATCTCTCGTGTTGACGGTGGGTTCTTCGCGGATTTCATTGCAGGCCGCAGTCAGCGATTACAACCATCCCAAAGTCTCAGGAAACTACAATGTCTTAGTTCACACTCAGGATGTCGCCAGCTTGGCCACGGCAGCAACTACTGCGGGAGATGTTTCGCTGTCTGGGAAGCTTTCGTACCAGGGCACGCCGAACCATCCTTTTCTGCACGATGTTGTGCTTGATGGCCAGCTTTCTAGCGAAGTGCTTAGGGTGACGTCGCCACAAGCTCGAGTTGATCTCCGGAAGCTCCAGGGAAGCTATCAACTCGCAAACGGAAATCTCCGAACCAGCGATTTCGCTGCGGATCTTCTCAACGGGCGGGTCAACGCCGATCTCAGCATTCAGCATCTCGACGCGGTTCCATCGTCCACATTGTACGCATCTTTGCGCGGGATCTCCCTGCAAGCGGCAAAGACAGCCCTCAAAGGCATTTCCGCGACGGCTGTCCCCCTCATTGGGACTGTCAACGGAAATGCTGAGGCCTCCTGGAGTGGAAGTGGTAAGAATTTGCTGGTGAGATCCGACTTGGACATCCGCGCCTCCGCGATGCCTTCCGCCTCAAGTACGGCCACGATTCCTGTGAATGGCGTTGTGCATGCGAGATACGACGGGGCGCGCAACATCCTAACCGTTCAGCATTCGACGATTCGAACTCCTGCGACTTCGCTGGTGGTGGACGGCAAGATCGGCGACCGATCGAATCTGGCGATCCACCTTACGACAGGCAATCTGCACGAGCTCACGATTCTCGCTTCGATGGCGCAAAGCTCAAACCGCGCTGCAAAGGCGACCCTACAGCTGCAACTCTCCGGCTCTGGAAGTGTCGGCGCGGTGGTTAGCGGATCGGTGCAACAGCCTGTTATCAGCGCACAAGTAAACGCGCAGAATTTAGGGGTAGAAGGAAGCGAGTGGCGCTCACTCACGCTTCATGCACAGGCCAGTTCCACGGGGATATCGATACAGAACGCCAATCTGGTTAGTACAGGTCCGGGTCAAGTGTCATTTAGCGGACGGGCAGGATTGCGTAACTGGGCCTACTTTCCATCCGATCCCATTGAGTTGAACGCGTCCGTAAGACAAATCCCCGCAGCTCAAATTGAGCAACTTGCCCGGCTGCAATATCCGGTTCAGGGGAATATTTCCGCGGACATAAAGTTGCGGGGCAGTCAGCTGGATCCAGCCGGAATCGGCTCGCTGCATCTCACGCAAGGACGCATTGCTGACGAGCCGGTTCAGAATCTCAACTTACGATTCCAAGCCGCAAGCGGGACCGTCGATTCGTCTTTAGACGTCAAACTGCAAGCAGGATCGGCAACTGCCACCTTGGCGTTCACCCCTAAGACAAAAGGGTACCGGTTCCAATTGAATGCTCCGGGAATAGTATTGAGCCGTTTACAGACCGTCCAGGCGAAGAATCTTCCGCTCAACGGCACCTTAACAGCGTCAGCCAGCGGCGAAGGAACTTTGGATAACCCAAACTTGACCGCAACGCTTCAACTGCCTCAACTTCAGTTTCAGCAGAATTCGATTACTGGGATAAAGGCCGAGTTGAAGGTCGCGAATCAACGCGCCGATTTGGTGCTCAGTTCCGGCATCGTGCAGTCTACTGTCCGAGCGCACGCCACGGTAAATCTGGTAGGGGACTACTATGCTGACGCAACGATCGATTCCAGTAAGATTCCCCTCGAACCGCTACTGGCGATATTTGTTTCCGATCGGCCAACCGGTTTTCAGGGCGAAACTGAACTTCACGCAACCCTGAAGGGCCCGCTTAAGAACAGAGCGGCCATTGAAGCTCACGTTGTGATCCCGACTCTCACCGCCTCGTACCAATCGCTACAAGTCGCGAATTCCAGTCCCATTCGTTTGGATTATGCGAATTCTGTAATCGTCATTCAGCCTTCCGAGATTAAGGGCACCGACACGTCACTACAATTCCACGGCCGGATTCCGGTGGATGGACTTCAAGCAGTGAATATCAGCGCAAAGGGATCTGTTGACTTGCGAATTTTGCAAATCGTCAGTTCTGACATAAAGAGCTCAGGCACGATTGCTCTTGATGTGAACGCTCAAGGCGCATCGAGCCACCCAATCGTGAAAGGCCAAGTACAGCTGAAGAACGCATCCCTATCCACCCCGTCTGCGCCTCTCGGTCTGTCGCACGCAAACGGAGTATTCGACGTCGGAACCGACCAGGTTCGGATCACTCAATTCAGCGGTCAGGTGGGGGGTGGTCAGATTTCCGCCGGGGGCACAATCACCTACCGCCCGCAAATTCAATTCAATACAGCTCTGCAAGCTAAAAGCGTCCGGTTACTCTATCCGGAAGGATTGCGGACGGTTTTAGACGGCGACGTCCGTTTAACCGGTACTACCAATGACGCAACTCTCGAAGGCCGGGTTTTAGTCGACAGCCTCTCGTTCACGCCCGATTTCGATCTGGCCAATTTCCTCAGCCAGTTTACCGGGACAAGCGTTCCGCCAGCAGAAGAGACCTTTGCCGACAACGTGAAACTCAACGTCAGCGTCCAATCCACCGACCAATTATCTGCAACAAGTTCCGAGGTCAGCATCGAGGGCCAAGCAAATCTCAGAGTGATCGGCACGGCGTCCGATCCCGTTATAATTGGCAGAGTCGATCTGAATTCCGGCGACGTTTTCTTTTTGAGCAACCGCTACCAGATTCAGCGAGGCGTCCTCAGCTTCAACAACCCGACTCAAACTTCTCCTACAGTAAACCTGTCCGTTAGCAGTACCGTCCAGCAATACAATCTGACGATTAATGTGAGCGGCCCAATTGACAAGTTGCAAACAAGTTACGTGTCGGACCCTCCGCTTTCGACGGTTGACATCATTAACCTGATTGCGCGCGGCCAGACAACCGAGCAAGCCGACACTACAAACCTGAGCGCGAATTCCCTCTTGGCTCAGGGAGTGGCCAGCCGCCTAAGCAGTGGGGTTCAAAAGTTGGCCGGAATCTCCAGTCTGTCCATTGATCCCCTGCTGAGCGGGAACAATGGCAATCCCTCGGCGCGCATTGCTTTGCAGCAGAGAGTGACGAAGAACTTTGTCTTCACCTTTTCAACCGACGTTACCCAGCCGCAGAGTGAAATCATTGAAGGAGATTATCAGCTCAATAAGCGCTGGTCTGTCAGCGCGGCCCGCAATGCAGCGGGGGGTGTCTCCCTAGATGGAAAATTTCATACGAATTTCTAAGTCACTGCTGAGTATTTCAGTACCATTTAACGGAACTCGCTTGGCACGATTGTGCTATTTGCGTCCGAGTCTCAAGCCATATAAGATTAACCGGATTTTTGGGTTGGCAAATTGCGGGACCGGGGCAGAAACGCAGAGTATTTTCGCGACTCTGTTTCTACAACTTCCTATGAATCTCGAAAAAAACAGTCCTTCCCAGTCAATACCGACGCATGTCAGAGTGTTGGTAGTGGATGATCATGAAGTCATGAGAATGGGAATTCGTAACCTTCTCGAGGCCGTGCCCAATTGGAGTATTTGCGCAGAAGCAAGCAATGGTCATGAGGCAGTGGAAAAGGCCTTCCAGTTTGAGCCAGACGTCATCGTGATGGATATCACCATGCCCGGAATGAACGGTTTGGACGCAGCCGGCGAAATTGGCAAATCCCGTCCGGATATCCCTGTGATCCTATTTTCCCTTCATCTATCTGAGGATTTGACCAGCCACTTCAATCGCGGAGGGATTCGTGGTGCTGTAGGCAAAAGTGAAGCGGCACGCGACCTGGTTGAAGCCGTCAAGAAAGTATTGGGTGGAGGGACGTTCTTCCCGGCCAAGGTGGGATCCAAGCTTTCCAATTAGGTGATGGAATCGCTGCTGTTCGGGTGGCCTATCCACCAAAGCACTTTCGCCATAACCCTCCAGCCAGCCGTCGAGATAGGCGTCGAATCGTACTCGCGGTTTTCCGGCACCAGCACTTCGGTATCGTCAAACCTTTGCAATCTCGATACGATCAGGCCTTCTTCCTTATGGGCTGCGACGACAATCTGTCCTCTCAGCTTTAAACGGTTGGTTTGCGATGTATCGACCACAAGAATGTAACCGCTGTGGATGAGCGGCATCATTGAGCGCCCATGCACTCGCAAGCAACTTGTATGGGCTGGATTGGGGCACCACTCGCTAGGCGCCGCCAGCATGGACTCCGGACGAACTTGACTCAATGCGGCCGCAGGATCACCTCTTCCGCCATGCGTCGCGACCGTTACCGGCAGCAGCGGAATCGCGACCAATTTATTTTTTTTCTTACCGACGGACGAGGCACCCGCTTCGACGATATCCAAATCGAGCAAGCGATCTTTGCGCAACCGGGACCTTACCGCAGGGAACACCCGCATCAAGTCCTCACTGTGCAGGCCAGCGCGGTCCCAAAAATACCAGCACTCAGGATCGCCGGTCAGGTTCCCGAGCTGAATGTTGATATTGGCAGGGGGCTCCTGAACCCCGCGTTCCCAGCGGGAAACTGCCATGGCTGAGGAATTCAACTGACGGCCGAGTTCCGACTGGCTCATCCCCAATCGGCGCCGAAGAATGTTGATCCTTCCCGCCCATTGGCGCTGCTCAAGTTTGGGTTCGGGTTTTTTTGCTCTGCTCATGAACCAAACTGCTATACTGTAACTTGTTTGGTTAACCTATCTGTTAATTCACGCTTGTACGATCGGCATTGACAGCCCGATGAAAGGCAGTCATGTATCATGAAAATCCTACCACAAACTCAAAGTTAATCGGTCTATCACCTCAGACTCTCTATCGCGGCTTGTACGTGCGGGTTTCACGCAAGCTTGGAGTGGACCCTTCTTACGTCAGCCGCGTCGCTAGGGGCGAACGCCAGTCTCCAGAGGTTGAGACTGCACTAGCCCAGGAAATTGAAGAAATAAACCGAAAACTCGGCTCAGCTCAGCCTACTCTTCACACGAAGGGTTTGCAAAAAGAAAACCGAGGCAAGCGGCTCCAGTTTCTCGTCTCAAAGAAACGCGATTCTCTACGCCACCAGTGGCTCCAATATACTCAGGACGACCCCAACATACGGCGTATTAGGATGTCTGCAAGGCGCCGCGTATCACCGGTCTTGCCGGTTGTTAACGAAGCCCTTAATAGCATGAAGTTTAGCTTGAAGGAGATCGCTTCAAAACCTATGAAGGCTGCGAGTCAGCACGGGAAAGAACGACGCGAACAGGGTTACACTCCGACCACATTGTTGGAGGAATACAACCTCATACGTCGCTGCATCTACAATGTGGCCGAGCAGAACCTTAAGCATCTGGATAGAGAACATTTGATCCGCGATCTTGGTCAGTTGGGGGAAGTCCTGGATTTTCAAACCCAAAGCGCCATCCGCGCGTTTCTCGGCCAGGCTTGATGGATGTGGAAATTCGCCCCTGCGGCGCGAGGGTGCTCCCTTACTCCGAGATTAAAGCCGCGACGGGAAAATCTTCGAATAGGGCGGATGCTGGGAGAGATCCCTCCTGCCCTGAACTTTTTGCATCAAGAGTCTTTGCTGTGAAGATATTTCTGTAGATTCCTTTTGGGCTAGCTTTCGCAAATTCCCCTCGACCAACTTCCGCCCGAGTATCTCCCCACAAATAGGAGCCAGCCGGAAATCCGCGCTGGGCGTCTAACAAGTTTGCGCAAAGCCGAGGCACAACGACTACTAGTTCCTGGTCCTCCCACGAGCGTGCAAAAGCTACGAGATGTCTTGCTTTGGGTCCCTGAATATCTAGCGGAACATAATCCCCGTCCGTGAACAGGTTCGGATTCTCTTTTCGCAGGTTTAACGCTCTCCAGGTCAAATACATCTTGATCCGTCCGTCGCTCATGTGATTTACCAAATCACGGACGCACGCAATCAATCCTTCGCCAGCTTTAGGCCAAGTCTGCATTTCCTTGAGAATCTCGGCACGGCGCGAATAGTCCACGGGACGCCGATTGTCAGGATCCACGAGGCTTAGATCCCAGAGTTCAGTGCCTTGATAGAGATTAGGAACTCCTGGGCAAGTGAGCTTAAGCAGGGTTTGAGACATGCTGTTGAG
>JGI12635J15846_10000690_pt1 | contig 29284 bp, 25 predicted proteins | sample BlaSpr_A8_OM2_M2_FD_15846 | JGI IMG/M metagenome (IMG submission 15846)
CGAAGTAAAAGACCGTCCCAAACTCATTATCGTCCACAGCCACATCGGCTACGGCTCGCCTCACCGCCAGGACAGCAAAGAAGCGCACGGCGAAGCCCTCGGCGAAGAAGAAGTGAAACTCACCAAACGGTTCTACGGCTGGCCCGAAGACGCCAAGTTCCTCGTTCCCGACGGAGTGCAGGAAAATTTTCGCAACGTCATGGGCAAGCGCGGCAAGCAATTAAACGCACAATGGAAGGCGCTATTTTCCAAATACAGTGCGCAGTTCCCCGATCTCGCCGCCCAATTTGCGCTCATGCGAGAGCGCAAACCACCCGCTGGATGGGACAAGGAACTGCCCAGCTTTGCGCCCGATGCCAAGGGTCTGGCCACGCGCGATTCCTCCGCCAAGGTTTTAAACGCCATCGCCAAAAACCATCCCTGGCTCATGGGCGGCTCCGCCGACCTCTATCCTTCGACCAAGACCCGCCTCACCTTCGATGGCGCCGGTGATTTCGAAGCCGATCACTACAATGCGCGCAACTTTCACTTCGGCATTCGCGAGCATTCGATGGGCGCCATCGTCAACGGCATGGAGTTGTCGAAACTACGCTCCTACGGTTCCACTTTCCTCATCTTCAGCGATTACATGAAGATGCCGATCCGCCTCTCGGCAGTCATGGAAGTTCCGTCGATCTGGATCTTCACCCATGATTCCATCGGAGTCGGCGAAGATGGACCGACCCATCAGCCCATCGAACAACTCATCACGCTGCGCGCGGTTCCCGGGCTCATAACCCTGCGGCCTGCCGATGCCAATGAAGTCATCGAGGCGTGGCAAGTAATCATGGAGCAGACGAAGCATCCGGTAGCGCTGATCCTCACCCGACAAGCGCTACCAACTTTCGATCGCGCGAAATACGCCTCCGCCGCCGGCCTAGCTCGCGGAGCCTACATCCTCGCCGACGCGGAAGGTGGCAAGCCGCAGGTCATACTGATGGCCACCGGCAGCGAAGTCTACCTCTGCATCGACGCTTACGAAAAACTAAAAGCGGAAGGCATCCGCGCTCGTGTCGTCAGCATGCCGTCGTGGGACATCTTCGAGCGTCAGGACCAAAGTTATCGCGACCAGGTCCTTCCGCCCGATGTGACCGCGCGCGTAGCTGTCGAAATGGCATCGACCTTCGGCTGGGCGCAATACACCGGCCCAAAAGGCCACATCATAGGCATGCACACTTTCGGAGCATCCGCCCCGTTGAAAGATTTGCAAAAGAAATTCGGCTTCACGACCGACGCCGTGATCCAAGCTGCTCACGAGCAACTCGGCAAATAATGTTGCCCGACGTTGCCGTAATATTGCGTAAGCGTGATATTGCAATTACCAGGGCATCGCTTTAGCGATGCCGCAGTCGCTCGCAGTCAATGGCCCCTAGGGCCGGTTGCAGTAACAGTTCATTAACGTCAGGCAATTATCCTGTGCCTGCCTAAGCTTAGGAGATGTTTATGAATCCAGTCGGTACTCTCGAAACCGCCAAAGCCGTCAACCCTCTCGTTCAGCTCCAGAATTTTGGCCAGTCCATCTGGCTCGATTACATTCGCCGCGACCTGATGGCGAGCGGTGAACTGCAGCGGCTGATCAGCGAAGACGGCCTGCGCGGCATGACCTCCAACCCCTCGATCTTCGAGAAGGCAATTGCCGGAGGCCAATACCAGGACTTCCTCGACTCGCTCACTGGCCGCAACGAACTCGACGCCAAAGGCCGCTACGAACTCCTGGCGATCCGCGACATTCAGGATGCCGCCGACATCCTGCGCCCCGTCTACCAGAGCACGAAGAAACGCGACGGCTACGTCAGTCTCGAAGTCTCCCCCTATCTCGCCCATGACACTAACGGCACGCTCGACGAAGCGCGCCGCCTCTGGAAGACCGTCTCCCGCGAAAACGTGATGATCAAAGTTCCGGGAACCGCCGAAGGCATTCCCGCCATACGCCAGCTTATCAGCGAAGGCATCAACGTCAATGTGACCCTGCTCTTCGCCCAGCCGGTCTATGAAGAGGTGGCCGCAGCCTTCATCGATGGAGTCGACAAATTTGCTGCCTCGGGCGGCGACGTGAGCAAAGTTGCGAGCGTGGCCAGCTTCTTTATCAGCCGCATCGATTCACTCGTCGATTCGCTCGTCGAAGAGAAGCTTCAGAAGGAAACCGACGCTGCCCGCAAAGCAAAGCTGCAAGGCATTCTCGGCAAGGTGGCCATCGCCAATGGCAAACTGACCTACGAAGCCTATCAGCGCATCTTTTCGTCGCCGCGCTGGAAGGCCCTCGCCGCCAAAGGCGCGCAAACGCAACGCGTCCTCTGGGCCAGCACCAGCACAAAAAACAAGAATTATCGCGACGTTCTGTACATCGAGGAGTTGATCGGACCCGATACCGTCAATACCGTTCCGCCCGCCACCCTCGACGCCTTTCGCGATCACGGCAAACCGCGCCAGAGTCTGACCGAAGATATCGGGGCTGCGCGGCAAACCATGGCCGATCTTGCCGCCGTCGGTATCGTCATGAAAGATGTCACCGATAAGCTGACCGCCGATGGGGTAAAGCTCTTCGCCGACGCCTTCGACACCCTGCTGGCCGAGGTCGAAAAAAATACCAAGCGCTCGAGCACGCCCAAAGTAAATGCGCAAAGCGCGTCCCTGCCCGCCGATCTCGACGCCGCCGTAAAAAAAAACCTTAACGACTGGCGCGCCTCGGGAAAAGTAAGACGCCTCTGGCAGCACGATGCCTCACTTTGGACGAACGACGACGAGGCCAAGTGGCTGGGTTGGCTCGGTATCACTGACCTGCAACTCGCCGACGCCGCCAAGCTGAAAGCGCTAGCCGACGAAATTAAATCCGCCGGCTTCTCCGACATTCTCCTGCTCGGAATGGGCGGTTCGAGCCTATGCCCGGAAGTGCTCTCGCTAACTTATCCCCAGACGCCCGGCTTCCCGCGCCTCCACATACTCGACTCGACCGACCCGGCAGAAATCCGCAGCGTCGAGAAAAAAGTCAATCTCCCAAAAACCCTCTTCATCGTTTCCAGCAAATCCGGCACCACGCTCGAACCCAACATCTACAAACAATATTTCTTCGAGCGCGTGCAGCAAACGATTGGCGCTGACCAAGCGGGCAGCCACTTCATCGCCATCACCGACCCGGGCTCGAAGATGCAGCTGGTCGCCGAGCGCGACCACTTCCGCCACATTTTCTATGGTCTGCCTTCCATCGGCGGGCGCTACTCCGCGCTCTCCAACTTTGGCATGGTTCCCGCTGCGGCCATGGGCCTCGACACGCTGAAGTTGCTCCAGCGCACCAAAGAAATGGTGGATGCCTGCCAACCATCGGCTTCCATTGAACAAAACCCCGGACTGATGCTCGGCCTCATCATGGGCACCGCCGCAAAACTTGGCCGCGACAAAATTACGCTGATCACTTCACCCGGAATCTCCGACCTGGGCGCGTGGCTCGAACAGTTGATCGCCGAGTCCACCGGCAAGCTCGGTAAAGGCATCATCCCCGTCGATCGCGAAACGCTAGGAGCGCCCGAGGTATACGGAAACGACCGCGTCTTCGCCTACCTTCGCCTCGAAGGCGAGTCTGACGCCGCACAAGATGCACGGGTAACCGCGCTCGAAAAATCAGGCCAGCCGGTGGTGCGCATCGCCGTCTCCGACACCTACAGCCTCGGCCAGGAATTCTTCCGCTGGGAAATTGCGACCGCCGTCGCCGGCTCCATCATCGGCATCAACGCCTTCAATCAACCCGACGTAGAAGCCAGCAAAATCGTTACGAAGCAGCTGACTTCCGAATACGAAGCCAAGGGAGCGCTTCCGGCCGAGAAACCAATCATCGAAGAAGACGGCTTCAAACTTTTCACCGACGAAAAGAACGCCGCCGAGCTGGCCAAAGACCTAACCAAAACCGCCGGGACTTCCGGTGACAACGCGCTGAAAAATTACCTGCGTGCGCATCTGGCGCGTCTCGGTACCGGCGACTATTTTGCATTGCTCGCCTATGTTGAGATGAACGCCGAGCACGAATCTCTTCTGCAATCCTTGCGCCTCGCCGTGCGTGATCGCAAACACGTGGCAACCGTCCTTGGCTTCGGTCCGCGCTTCCTGCATTCCACCGGCCAAGCTTATAAAGGCGGCCCCAACAGCGGAGTGTTTTTGCAAGTCACCTGCGACGATGCCCAGGATCTTCCGGTGCCGGGACAGAAATACACGTTCGGAATCGTGAAAGCGGCGCAGGCGCGCGGCGATTTCCAGGTTCTCGCCGACCGCAAGCGCCGCGCATTGCGCGTGCATCTCGGCAGCGACGTCAAGGCCGGGCTGACAAAGCTGGCAGCACTGGTGAAAGAGGTTGTGTAGTACGAAGGTTGTGCGGTGACGGGCCTCTGGTCCGTTCAGCCCCAGCGAAATCGTAAGGAGCACAAATGCAACTCGGAATGGTGGGTCTAGGGCGCATGGGCGCCAACATGACGCGCCGCCTGATGCGCGGCGGCCACAAACTGGTCGTTTCCGATCTCAGCCCCGATGCCGTCAAGGACGTAGCCGGCGACGGGGCGACCGCTTCCTCTTCACTCGACGACCTGGTCGGCAAACTGACCGCCCCGCGCGCTGCCTGGGTCATGGTTCCGTCCGGCGATCCCACGGAAAAAACCGTGGAGGCCCTCCTCGGCCGCATGCAGGCGGGCGACACCATCATCGATGGCGGCAACTCTTATTTCAAAGATGACGTGCGTCGCTCCAAAATCTGCGCGGCCAAAGGCGTGCACTATATCGACGTTGGAACCAGCGGCGGTGTCTGGGGCATCGACCGCGGATACTGCATGATGATCGGCGGCCCGAAAGAGGCGGTCCAGCGCCTTGACCCGATCTTCAAAACGCTCGCTCCCGGCCGCGGCGACATTCCCCGCACTCCCGGACGCGACAAACTAGCAGACGCCGCCTCACGCACCGCCGAGGAAGGTTACATTCACTGCGGCCCCTCCGGCTCTGGGCACTTCGTGAAGATGGTTCACAACGGCATCGAGTACGGAATGATGCAAGCCTACGCCGAGGGTTTTGACATTTTCAAGAACGCCACGAGCAAAGATCTCCCGGAAGACATCCGCTACAATCTCGACTTGCCCGATATCGCCGAAGTCTGGCGGCGCGGCAGCGTGGTGAGTTCGTGGCTGCTCGATCTGACCGCCATGGCGCTCGTCGAAAATCCGACACTCTCTGAATACAGCGGCTATGTGCAGGATTCGGGGGAGGGGCGATGGACAATCCAAGCCGCGCTCGAAGAAGCGGTGCCGGCCGAAGTGCTGACCGCCGCTCTCTACACACGCTTCCGCTCGCGTCAGGATCACACTTTCGCGGAGAAAATGCTCTCCGCCATGCGCCAGAAGTTCGGTGGCCACATAGAACTGAAGCCGCCGGCAAAAAAGTGAGGGACTGCTCCGAGGTTCGAACTGCGGATAAACCGTTTCTGATGGTCGAACCCGGTAGCTCGCAGCCCGTAGCCCGCGATTACGAGGAAAATAATGGCTCAGACAGAAGTTCTGCCCGCTAAACCGCGAGTCGGCCGTGTCGCCGATCCCTGTGTCATGGTCATCTTCGGCTTTACTGGCGACCTGACCCGCCGCAAGCTCATTCCCGCTCTCTACAATCTCGCCAGCCAGCAATTGTTGTCGCGCGAGTTTGCCGTCATCGGCGTCGGCCGCAACACTTTGAGCGATGAGGATGCGCGGAAGAAGGTCACCGAAGACTTCAAAAAATTCGCCACTGGACCGATCGATCAAGAACTGTGGGATTGGTTTGTGCAGCGCATCAGTTACGTCAACGGAAATTTCGACGATCCTGCAACTTACGAAAAAATCAAAGACACTTTGGCCAAGGTCGACAAGGAGCACAACTCGCATGGCAACTATTTCTTTTACATGGCGACTGCGCCCAAATACTTCGGCGACGTCGTCGAGCGCCTCGCCAACGTCGGTCTCATGAAAGAAGAAAACGGCCACTGGCGCCGCGTGATTATCGAAAAGCCATTTGGCCACGATCTCGACTCCGCTAAGGCCCTGAACCAGCAGATTTTGAAAGTCGCCTCCGAATGCCAGATTTACCGCATCGACCACTACCTCGGAAAAGAAACCGTCCAGAATATTATGGCGCTCCGTTTCGCCAACGGAATCTTCGAGCCTATCTGGAACCGCCGCTACATCGACCACGTGCAGATTTCGGTGGCGGAAACTGTCGGCGTCGAGCAACGGGGTGACTATTACGATGGAGCCGGGGCCCTGCGCGACATGGTTCCTAACCACATCATGCAACTCATCACCCTCACCGCGATGGAACCGCCCATCTCATTCGAAGCAAACGCGGTGCGCGATGAGCAAGCAAAGATTCTCCATGCCGTGCAGCCCTTCAGCAACGAAGACGTGCTCAGTAAGACGGTCCGCGGCCAATACGGAGAAGGCATGATGGATAACGAGCGTGTTCCCGCCTACCGCGCCGAAGAAGGCGTACCTCCCGATTCGCGCACCGAGACGTTTGTCGCCATGCGCCTCTTGATCGATAACTGGCGCTGGGCGGGCGTCCCTTTTTATCTGCGCACCGGCAAGCGCCTTCCCGGACGCAATACCCATGTCGTGATCCAGTTCCGGCGCGCGCCCTTCATGCTCTTCCGTGAAACCCCGGTCGAAAACATGATGCCCAATCAACTGGTGCTGCACATCCAGCCGGAAGAAGGCATCTCCTTGCGTTTCGCTGCCAAAACTCCCGGCGCAGCCATGCAGCTCGGCGAAGTGAATATGGACTTCGACTACGCCGACTATTTCGGCGAAACGCCCAACACCGGCTACGAACGGCTGCTGCATGACTGCATGACCGGTGACGCCACGCTCTTCCAGCGCGCCGACATGGTCGAGGCCGGCTGGAGCATCGTCAATCCCGTGCTCGACGTGTGGAAGGCGCTGCCGCCGCGTGATTTTCCCAACTATCCCGCCGGGACGTGGGGCCCGAAAGAGTCCGACGAATTGATGGAGCGCGACGGCCGTCGCTGGAGGAATTTCGAAAAGTAAAATGATTGTGTAGTTTGGTGATCAAGCAATGACGTAACCTGTGTATGGCGTTACAGCTATCGCGGGTTTAAATCGCAAAATTACTCGTTACCCAGATTGCAAATTTCTATGCCATCCACGCGATCCATTGAAGTCCTACCGACCGCCGCTGATCTGTTTCATGCTTCCGCCGAGGAATTCGTCCGCGTCGCCCGCGCGGCCATCGGCGCCCAAGGAAGATTCACCGTCGCTCTCTCCGGCGGCTCCACGCCGAAAGCTCTCTATTCTTTACTTGCCGCAAATTACGCCGCCTTCGCCTGGAACCGCGTTTTTCTATTCTTCGGCGACGAACGCCACGTCCCGCCCACCGACGCCGAAAGCAACTACCGAATGGTGCAGGAATCTCTGCTCTCCAAGATTACAATTCCGGCCGAGAACGTCTTCCGCGTACACGCCGAAAATCCCGATGCCGATGCTGCGGCCGCCGACTACGAAAAGCAGATTCGCGGATTCTTCGAACTCAAGTCCAGCGAATTCCCGCGCTTTGACCTCATCCTCCTCGGCATGGGCCCCGATGGTCACACCGCTTCTCTCTTCCCCGATTCCGCAGCGCTCGAAGAACAATCACGCCTGGTCGTCGCCAATTGGGTCGAGAAATTCAAAACTCACCGCATCACCTTCACGTTCCCCGTGCTCGATCACGCCGCCGAAGTTATGTTTCTCGCCAGCGGCCCCGACAAAGCCGAGATGCTCCATCAGGTTCTCGAAGGCAAGAGTTCCCCGCCGCTGCCCTCGCAACGGGTGCAGCCTTCCGACGGAAAATTATTGTGGATGCTCGACGAGCCCGCCGCCGCAAAACTAATTCTCTAAATGCGATTGCTGCCGCGAGCAGCAAGAAATATCAAGGCGATGAAAGATCCGAAGGCGCGCTCTGTACCTCGAGAGTCGCGCGCACCACCGTCCCCTGTCCTTCGGATTCGATCTCCAACGTCCCGCCGAGCTGCCGCAGCCGCTCCCGCATCCCGCCAAATCCGACACCGCCGCGGCTTGATTCGGCTAACTCCCTTTGTTTATTCAACGGTATGCCGTTCCCGCTATCGCGGACTTGAACCGTCAACTGGCTCTCTTCCTGACGAATCACTATCGCCGCGGTTTTACTCCCCGAATGACGATGAATGTTCGTCAAACACTCCTGAACGATCCGGAAGATGGTCAGTTCCGCGTCGTTTGGCAACCGGCCAAAATCCGTGGGCACTTCAAGATCGACTTGGATCTTGCTGCGTTCCGAAAAGCCATCCACATACCAGCGCAGCGCTGAAACCAGGCCCGCCACTTCGAGCAGTGGAGGATGCAGAAGGTGAGAGATGGTGCGAATTTCCCGCGAAACCTGGTCGACCAACTGGGCATTTTCTGAGACCGCTCTAGCCCCAAACGAATCCAGCTTATGCGACTGAGCCTGGACCACCGCGATGTTCATGCCAATCGCGGCTAGTATCTGCCCCACACTGTCATGCAGTTCGCGCGCCAGGCGCCGGCGCTCTTCATCCTGCAGGTGCAACAGCCGCGCCGAAAGATCGCGCAAATTCTCGTTTGCCGTCTCCATCTCCGCAGTGCGCTCCCGCACCCGCTTTTCAAGATGGTCACGCGTCTCGCTCAATAACTGATTGGATTGTCGCAGGGCATTCTCCGCCTTCCGCTGCTCGGTCACATCGTGAAACACCATCACCGCGCCCAAAATTTTGCCAGTCTCGTCTTGGATCGGTGCCGCACTATCACCAATTGCCGTTTCCTTTCCATCGCGAGCAATCAACACCGTGTGGTTGGACAGTCCGACTACCGCTCCCTCGCGCAAAACCCGCGTCACCGGATTCGGCGCCGGCTGCCGGGTCTGGTCGTTCATGATGTTGAATACTGTCTCCAGCGCTTGGCCGATCGCCTCGGCGGATTTCCATCCCGTCATGGTTTCCGCCACGGGATTCAAGAACGTGATTTTCGCCTCCATGTCCGTGGTGATCACAGCGTCGCCAATACTCGCGAGGGTGACGCGAAAGGATTCCCGCTGCTCGGCCAGTTCCGCCGTCTTGCGCTCCAATGCCTCCTTCGTCGCAATCAACTCGCGCTCCGCCCGCTCTCGCGCGAGAAGCACGGCCTGCGCATTTTGCAGCGCTACCGAGCGCAACAATTTTTCTTCGTTTGCGTCCATCACCGGTTGCCGAGAATCTTTTCCGCGAGCCGAGTGCCTTCCACCCTGGCTCGAATTTTCGCAAACGCAGTTTCGCGCGTCGTCGATGTGTCATCGCTGAAAGGCGAGAACCCGCAATCGTCCGTCGTACCCAGTTGTTCAAGCGGAATATATCGAGCAGCCTCGAGCACTCGATCGCGCACTTCTTCCGGAGTATCCACCCGCGGATCGATCGGCGAAACCACGCCAACAAACGCGCGCTGCTCCGGCTTGAGATATTGGCGAATCGTCTTCAGTACGCGCGCGCCGTCCTTCTCCCCGGCCAGTGCAATGTAGAAATTCCCCACCCGCAATTCAAATAGGCTGGGCAAGAGTTGCTCATAGTCGACGTCGGCGCTATGCGTCGAATCCATATCTCCGCCCGGGCAAGTGTGCACCCCAATGCGTTGGCGCTCTGCCGCAGAAAATCGCGCTAGCGCCAGATTGTTCAATCCAATAAAGCTGTTAAGCAATTCGCCCGTCGGATCGAGTTTCACCGCCAGTCGTCCTTCGGTGAAATCGATCTGAACTTTCTGCGCACCCTTCTCGAAGCATCGCCGAATTTCCGTCTCATGCTCGCGCAGCAGGTCATCGATGAACTCCTGCCGCGAATAGCCGGGAATATCCTCCGCCGGATACATCAAGCTAAGCGCGGAGGGCGAGATGACCGCCTGTTTCAGCGGCAGGTGGGCGTAGCGCTTCGCTACCTCAATGTAGCTGTCGGCATAAACTCTGTAGCGAAAGGGGCCGGCCGTTAGTCGAGGCAGTCGCCGCACGTGGCCATCCGAGAACGGAATCCCGAACCCGTCGGGCGCCGTATTCGGCAATCCATGCACCGCGTAGGTGCAAAAATTGTGGTACTTACGCTGCTCGCCATCCGTGATTACCGGAGACCCGGTCGACTCAAACTTCTCGATCGTGTCCCGAATCGCAGCTTCGTAAAGAGGATCCAACTTGGGATCCGCAAAATCGCCCGCTTCGGCAATTGCCTCAATCAATTCCAACGGCCTGGGTATGCTTCCGATCGGTTCGGTTGGAATATTCATCTGTGATTTTCAGGGACTGATGCCGGCTCCTTCAAGCATTATATGTCTGAGCCCATCGGCTAATTGACCAGCCGCACTCGCTGCCGGCCGGATTCCAGATTGTTTAACTCCCGTTCCGCCTGATCGACGGCTCCAAGATGCATTTTCCTAACGTCCACAAAACGGGCATACTGTTGAAAACTCTCCACAGCGGCGCCATTTGAAGGACGGCTGAGTATGCCTATATCCTGCATCAAAGTTTAAAAGGAGACATTCAAGGCAGAGAATCTCGACGTGGAATCCAGCCCCTGTTTGTGGGCGCAGAGGTTCTGAAATGGATCACCTCGGTAATGTGGAAACGAGGTTCGGGAAGGAATAGAGTTACTTCACCCATGGTCTTTCGGCCCAAATCTTCACCCCTGGTTCTCGCATTGCTCACTTTGGGCTGGACGTCATTCTGTCTATCGCAGACTCCTCAACCAACGCCAGTATCCGATTCGCAAATCCCCGGATGCATCAGCGGCACCGTCGCAGATCAAAGTGGAGCGGTCATTGCCGGAGCCCAGGTTAAACTGACGCGACCTGGCGGGGACCAATCCCTTAATCAACAAGTTTTATCCGGCGGAGATGGACAATTTTCTTTTGATAACATCGCTCCCGGCCCCTTCCAACTCACCATCACCTCGGCTGGCTTCTCTCCGAAAACATCCTCCGGTATGCTTCACTCCGGCGAGATCGATATCGTTCCCGAAGCCGCTCTTGCGGTGGCTGCGAACACAGCCGATATGCAAGTCACACTCACGCAGACCGAAGTTGCAGAAGAACAAATAAAGGCCGAAGAGAAGCAGCGCGTGCTCGGCGTCCTGCCGAATTTCTATGTCAGCTATGACCCTCATGCCGTCCGACTGACGCCAAAACAGAAATTCGATCTTGCGTGGAAAACCTTGGAGGATCCCTTTACCTTCGTCATGGTGGCGGGCACCGCGGGAGTTGAACAGGCGCAAAATCACTTCGCCGGGTATGGTCAGGGCGCGCAAGGCTACGCCAAACGCTTCGGCGCCAACTATGGCGACGCGGCTTCAGGCACGCTCATCGGCGCCGCTATCTTGCCATCGCTGCTCAAACAAGATCCGCGATATTTCTACAAGGGAACCGGCAGCGTGCCGTCGCGGTTTCTCTACGCGATTGCGAACTCTTTAATCTGCAAGGGTGACAACGGACGGTGGCAGATAAATTACTCAAATATCCTCGGAAGCATGGCCGCTGGCGGCATTTCCAATCTCTACTACCCGGCTCAGGATCGTAATGGAGCGGGATTAACCTTCGAAAATGCGGCAATCGGCATCGGAGCTACAGCCATCGGCAATGTGTTTCAAGAGTTTGTCGTTCGGAAGCTGACCCCCAAGCTCCCGAACTATGCCGCCGCCAAGCCCTAAGGCGCGCGGCCAATCGCGCAACGAAAAAATGAGAATATAAACTGGGTAGTCTCGCCTGGAATTTTCTCTTACTCTCGACTCCCTCGCTCGTTAGGCCGCGTGGCCGCGCCAGTCGCCGATCTCTTTCAATCCTTCTCCGCGGGCATGTTCAAACAGTCTTACTTTGTGACGGGTATGCTCGAATTCGTGGATGTCAGCCCACACCTCCGCTTGCCAGGCTTTCTCGTGGGCCGCTGCCTCGCCACAACTGGCGCAGCGCGTGTGAAAAGTAACGCCCGGGCGCTGCGTAGTCTGCACTTCCTGCAGTTCTAGAAAGATACAGCGCACTTCTTCAATCTCTTCATCTGGCCCAAGAATATGCTCGTAGCGCAGCAGGTATCGAAAGCCCAGTTTACGCGCTTCAATTTCGGCTTCTTCGCGCGTATGGAACGGCCCGTATTCCGCCCGCAGCTGCTCAGTCGAATCGCAGGCCATCCAAAAAACGTCCTTGTAAGCCATCCCCACCCCAGTCGAGCCCGAACAGATGAGGCCCTGAACGATTCACTCTGCCAAGCTTGCACTTTTTTGCACTCGCGAAAAAGGCGCAAACCACTGCTCCAGTAACCATGCAATTTGATTACCGAGAATGCGACGGGCGGGGGTGTTATTTGGAAGCTTGCTTCGGAGGCCGACTTTGTAGGCTATTTCTATGAAAGGATGCTATTTAGCTTTGGCCGAGCCATGATTCCCGCGGCTGACCGAGCGCGGGTAAAAATCGGCGCCGGCGAAGGAGTGTGAAATCTGTTTCGCTAGTCGACGGTCCAGCCGCAATCAAAACGGGTCACAGCCTGGGGCGAGCAATAGACGAAGGCGAGCCAGTAGGCAAAAAACGACTCCCTCCCTCAGGAGGAGGTCAAAAGATCTCCCCGCCGCCACGGTGAATCCGTTACCTGTGCCATCGATCCTTCTGCGCGCGTGCGGCGCTACAGCGAGCGCCGCCTGCGCGGGACCCTTGTCTATAACAGCGCTCCTCCGACGGAAGGCTTTTCGCTGCCGCTCCGCGAATCGTTGGCCCTCGAAATCCGAGGCTCCCCGGCCACTGTTCTCCATCCCGCTTCCACCGGAAGCAACCCATTACCCAGTTGCAGATGCCGGTTCGCCCCGCCATGCCCCGCCATGTCCAGCCACATTCAGCGCTAGCTCAAGCCGTGTCCATACTCCCAGTTTGTCAACGGCAGTCCGCAGATAGTTCGACAGTTCTTCGGTACCTGCTCGCTGGTTCGGAGTACGCCGGCAACATCTTCTTAAATGCTTTTCATCTCTCCCGTCCACACTGGCACTCCGATTTGGGAATGTCTCCCAAAACAGATCCCATTTTTCTTTCGTTTCATCCGTCTGCACTTGCACTACAATGGTGCTAGTGTGGATTGCTTTCTTCCCGCGATGCCATGTCCTCATCCCGGCCCACTCCGACGCGGCACCCCACACTGGATGAGCAATCCTTCCAGGGCCTGCTTTCCGCCGCTTTTATCATTCAAGAACATAACAATCGGCGACGGCTGGAACAGTCCGATCTGACGCCTCCGGAACCGATCCAGCGGACCGAAGAACCTCTCGATTTCCGAGTCCGAGAAGAAGACGAACCCCAAGAACACAACGAATCTCACAACGACCCTGACACCCAGACGCAGATGCAACACCCCGAGCAACTGCCCGAGAAACAGCCTGCGGCAAGCCTCGCGCGGGAAGTTGCGACCGTTTGCCGGGGGTGCGGCGCGCTCAAGCCGCCCGCCGCATCGCCCTGCCCGAAATGCGGCCTCGACCAGTTTCGTCCCGGAGAACGCTTGCAGCGCAATTGGGCTTCGATGTGGCTGATGAGCCAACAGCAGGGATTGTGGCCCGAGCGCTCTCCCGAAGCCGACCAAGCCGTACAAAAAATCCGCAAAGAGCTGCCCAGCCGCGTGCCGCAACTGAGAAGCAAAAGCACACTGCTTTCTCGATCCGCGTCGGAGCCTTCAGCTGTCGACCAATTCGCTTCCGCCAGAGATGTGGCTCACCAAGACTCGGATCGCCTGCCGGACACCTTAGAGTCATCTGCGCTCGACCGCTTTTTCCCGGAGGACGCGGAGTCCGGCGTCCCGCCGAGCGATACAACCGCCGATAACATCGTTGATCCGATCGATGATGCAATCGCCGAGCCCGCCGCCCGCCACGCCGCGCCGAAGTCGCTCATGCAGCGCCTCGCCGAACTCAGCGTCACCGTCCGCTTTCATCGCGCCGATCTCTACCTCGGACTCGCTCTCTTTGTGGCGATTCTGGCCTTGCTGTGGCCCGCGGCGGCCGCGCCGCACCGCCACGCGCTTGGTCCCTGGGAGCGAACCCTCATCGCTCTCGGAATCGCCGAGGCTCCCACGCCGCCCGTCGTCCGTATTCAAGGAGACCCCGGCATCCAGGTATGGGTCGATACCCATTCCGCGCTCTACTACTGTCCGGGCGAAGAGCAATATGGCAAGACACCCGGCGGCCACGTCACCACCCAGCACGAAGCGCAAATGGATCGCTTCCAACCGGCCGGCCGCAGCGTCTGCGACTAGCGCAGGATGTTCGCCAGAGATCTCAGCCGTGCTTTGCAGTAACCTCGTGCAGTAATATGGATGAGGTGATAAACATGCGCCCACAATCCCTGCTCAAACGAATCTTGTTTCCACAATCTTCATGCCATCTTGGGTTGCTCGCGCTCGTCGCGATCGCCTTATTCGCGGTGCAAATCACGTCAGCTTTCGCGCAGGCCCCCAAGCCGCAGGCGCAGACTCCGCAACGCGCATCCGACAAAGGCAGCGACGTGGCTCGCGGAAAATATCTCGTCGAGGGGGTGGCCATGTGCGGACAATGCCACACTCCGCTCGACAGCCGGGGCAATCCCGACCGCAGGCACTGGCTGCAGGGCGGTCCTGTGCCTTTCATGCCCTCGGAGACCAATGCGGACTGGCCCGTCCGCGTTCCCCGCATTGGAGGCACTCCGCCCGCCGACGATGCCGACATGGTCAAGCTCCTAACCACCGGTATCTGGACCACCGGAGCTCGTCTCCGCTTCCCCATGCCTCAATTTCGCATGGACCGCAACGACGCCGAAGCGGTGGTAGCCTATCTCAAAACATTGCCGTCACAACCGTAGCCGCCAAGATCACCTGGAGCAGCGACACTCACGCGGGGGAAGGCGTCCTCACCTGCCCAGCCGAGCACAGCTCGGCGGGACCGTGGCGCGCGTGAGAATGTAAAGTTAGATAAAGATTTGCAAGCTCACGAAGATTCCTCGTTCCTTTAACGTAATAGGTGTAGACTGATTTCGCCCGAAAGCGGCGACTGCCGGGCAGTTTACGCCGCAGGCGCGGAGTTTCTCCGCACCAGCCGAATCGAGTACGAACATGATGGATCGAAGCAAAAAACAAAAGGGTTTTTCACTGATCGAGTTGCTTATCGTAGTGGCGATCATTCTCATCATCGCCTCGATAGCGATCCCGAACCTCCTCCGCGCCCGCATGTCGGCCAACGAAGCCTCCGCCGTCGGAGCCGTGCGCACCATCAACACGGCGCAGATTTCCTACGACTCCGCTTACCCCACCGTAGGCTACGCTGCCACGCTCGGCGCTCTGGGCGGGACGGCCTGCGCTCCGCCGACCTCGGCGAGTGCCTGCCTGATCGATACTCAACTCGCCTCCGGCACCAAGAACGGCTACATCTACGCCCTATCCGGTGTGGCCGGCACTCCCGCCGGAACCTACACCGTGATTGCCTCGCCCTCTGTGCCCAACCAAACCGGAACGCGCTATTTCTGCTCGTTCGCCGACGCGGTAGTGCGAAGCGCCGTAACCGCCATCAACACCTGCGACGCCAGCGTCACCCCGCTGCAGTAACTGGTTCGCCGCTATCCGACGCTCTCCGACGAAAGACACCTTCGCATTGGCCGAGCGCTTCCGGCGGCACATCCGCCAAATGGGTGCTCCGTCCTGGCCCGCCATTTCGCGAGGCGTGGAAGGCCAAACTGTTCGCGCAGGATCAGGCTACTCTTCAGATCAAATCAGACAATTTCATATGCTCTCCATTGCCGCCGAAAGTCAGTCGGCGCACAATCCATTGCGTTGTGTGAGGAACTTTCTCACGAGCACGATCTCAAACGGGCCCGTTCGCGGCTGCAGAAAAAAAGTTCACGGCAGTGACCCTTCTTCCCCGGTGTTTACGCTGTAGTGGGGTGAGGCTTACCCAACATTAGCCTCAGAAGGAGTGATTTATGTCAGTAGTCACAGAAGTGATCATCGGCGGATGGACGACCGCGCTTGCTATGTTTGGTTTCTTTGCTCTGAACGAGTCCGGCAAACTGCTCAAGATTCGAAAGAACGTGGCATCGTGGCTGGAGTCGGCGGCGGCAGTTGTCAGGGCCGATGAAAATCTGAAAGTTGGGCGCGAAGATGCTGCCTAGGCTCACGTCTTGCTCTGCACAGGCCTGGATGGTTCCGGGGGAAGAGCTGGAAGAGTCGGAGTTGACGGCTAGGGGCACGAGTTGGCGATCAACTGGCTTTGGCGGCGGCCTTTACTTCTACTCCGGCCCATTTTTCTAGCAAGGTTAGGGTTGCGGCGTAGTCTAGGTCGCCCTGGCCCTCTTCGGCGGCTACGTCGTAGACCTCTTCTACGGCTTCGAGGCCGGGCAGGCGGACGCGCGATTCTTTGGCGGCATCGAGCGCGAGGCGAATATCTTTCAACATCAGGCGCAGCGGAAAATTTGGCGAGAAATCGCGCTGCATAATAAATGGGGCTTTATATTCGACCACTCCTGAGCGGACCATTGAGGCCTGAATCAGCGGCAGCATTTTTTCTATGTCGACTCCGAGCTTCGAGGCTAAGGTGAGCGCTTCGGCGAAGCCTTCGAAGATCATCGCGATCTGGAGATTCATGGCGATCTTGGTGGCTTGTCCCTTGCCGGTTTCGCCCATGTGGAAGATCTGTTTGCCCATGGCTTGAAAGAGCGGCTGAAGGCGGGCGAGCGCCGCATCATCGCCTCCGACCATGAAGATCAGGCTGCCTGCGGCGGCCGCGATCTTTGAGCCGGTCATGGGAGCGTCGACGTACGCAACGCCTTTCACCTTGACGCGTTCGGCGAAGCGCACCGTCGCGGTCGGAGAAATTGTGCTCGAATCGGCGATGATCATGCCCTCGGCGAGCGAATCGTTGACGCCGTTCGGGCCAAAGAGCACGGATTCGGCAGCTTTGGTGTCGGAGACGCACATCCAGACTGCTTCGACGCCCTTGGCCGCGTCGGCCGGAGAAGACGCGGTGCGCGCGCCTTCGACGTCTTTGTCTTGACCGCTGGTGCGATTCCAGACGGAGACTTCGTGTCCGGCCTTGACCAGGTTGGCGGCCATCGAACGGCCCATGATTCCGAGACCTAAGAATGCGACGCGCATCGGAGCGACTCCTTCAACGAGTGTTTCTTGTCCGAGTTCTGAATCTTAGATGAAACTTTGCCATTTTGGATCAACTTTGGATTAAATATGACCGGCAAAGCGGCGGTCAAGCAAAACAGGCAGAGATTTTGATATCGCGGAGTTCCGGCGGAAAATCGCGCGTGCCGCGGCTGAAGGCCAGAGCATCAAACTGGACAGAGATTGGACTAGAGAGTTGAGCTGCCAAAGCCGATAATGGGTCAGGGCTCTCCCCTTCCATTTTAACGGCGGTCAGCGCCCGAGGAGAGCCGTCGAAGCAATGCTAAAGTCGTCGTTAAAGTCGTCATTAAAAAATCGGGCGTTGCGCAAGCGGGCGGGACAGTTCACGCAACTGGTGCGGCATTCCGTGGTGACTCCGCGCACCGGCGAGACGCACAAGCCGAAGTTGGTTTCGAACGGCCAGCTAGGCGTGACCTTCATCGGACATTCCAGCTTCTTTTTGCAGATCGGCGGATTGAACGTGGTCATCGATCCTAATTTTGCGCGCTGGCTTTTTGTCCTCAAGCGGCTGCGGCAACCGGGATTGAATCTGCGCGATCTGCCGCCGACCGACGTGGTGCTGGTGACGCACGCGCATTTCGATCATCTGCATCGGCAGTCGTTGCGAACCATCGCTCGGCAGACGCGACGGGCCACGGGAACGGCGCCGACTTTGGTGGTGCCTCATCATCTTTTCGATTTGGTCAGCGATCTGGGCTATGAACAGATTGTCGAGCTGGAATGGTGGAATACTTATCGGCACGGCGTTCTCGATATCACTCATGTGCCATCGCGGCATTGGGGGGCGCGGATTCTGAAGGATTCGCATCGCGGCTATGGCGGATATGTGCTGCGCAGCGGGAAACATTCTGTCTATCACGCGGGAGACACGGCGTACTTTGCAGGCTTTCGTGAGATTGGGAAGCGGCTTTCGCCGGAATTGGCGCTGCTGCCGATTGGCGCTTATAATCCGCCGCAATTCCGCAATGTGCACACCAGTCCGGCGGATGCTACGCGCGCCTTTCTTGATCTGCATGCCCGGTGGATGGTTCCGATGCATTATGGGACGTTTCGGCTTTCGCACGAGCCGATCGATGAGCCGCTGCAATTATTGGAGCGCGAAGCGGTGAAGGCTGGAGTGAAAGACAAAATCGTGGTGCTCGAGGAAGGGATCACGCGGTTCTTCTGAGGAAACCGGGAATCGGAGCGGACGACTGGGCTCTCATCCCGTGTATTGCAGCATCGTCATGAAGCCGTAGTCCATGTGCAATTGCTGGTGACAATGGAATAGCGTCGGGCCGGGATTGTCGGCCGTGAAATCCACTTCGACTTGCTTCCTGGCGGGCACCACAACTACGTCTTTCATGATGCCGGCGGTCGCTTTGCCGGCGAATCGGGTGATTTCGAAGCTGTGACGGTGCAGGTGAACGGGGTGCGGTTCGTCGCTTTGGTTATCGAAGCGAAGGCGGTAACGAGTATCGGCGCGGACGCGGATGGGATCGGTCTTGGGGAACGATTTGCCGTTGATGGTCCAGTTATCAACCCAGCGATTGCCGGCGAATTTCTTGCGGAAGACTAAGGGGACGACGCCACCGGCTGGCTCGGGGGTTTCTGCTTCGCGACCGAATATTGTGTAATCCCAGGGAGAATTCGCGGGCGCGATCCACTGCGGCGGCGCGCTGCGGTTGGCGTATTCGACTACGATGCCGAGGCCGGCGTTCCGCGGTTGATCGTTCGCTTCACCGAGAATCCAGACGCCGGGATTGTTCATGGTGACGACGGCATCGACGCGCTCCGCTGGGCCCATCTCGATCACGTCGACCTCGCGCGGGAGCGGCACAGCGTTGCCATCCAGGCTGACGACTTTGAACCTGTGGCCGGGCAAGGCGACGTGATGCTGATCGGTGGCGCTGGCGTTGAGGATGCGGAAAAGCACCCTCTGACCTTCTTTCACACGCACTGGATCGCCTGACCCGAGCGCGTGGCTGTTCACGGAGTAGACGGGATAGGTGGCTTCCAGACTGCCATCTCCGCCCTGGCTGCTGAGGTATGGATCCCAACCGTGCAGCGCGAGAAAGACCTCGGCGTCGTACTGGCCTGGCTCTTCTTTTGGTTCGATGTAGAGGAATCCGAATTGCCCGGTGTAAGTGGCGCGCTTCAGATCGCGGCCGGCGTGACCGTGGCTGTGATACCAGCGCGTTCCCGAGGGACGAGGAACGAACGAATAGCGCCGAACTCCGCCGGCAGGCACCATCGGCGTTCCTTCTTCTTGGGAGCCATCTACATCGGAGGGGACGAATAGGCCATGCCAGTGAACCAGTTCGGGAGTTTTGGTGTCGTTGATGACCTCGACCGTGACCGGCTGGCCCTCGCGCAGGCGCAAGATGGGGCCGGGAGCTGAGCCGTTGTATCCGGTCGTTTTGATCACTTTCTTTGGGGCGACTTCGATCTCGACCTCCGCGACGCGAAGGGATACGTCGGGCTTGGAATTGCCGGTCGCGGCTTCGAGACCCATACGCCGCGCCAATTCGACGCAAGCGGTGGTTCCGAGGAGGGATAGAAATTTCCTGCGCTGCATAAATGATTGCCAGGCGTGCGGCCGTCCAGTTATTTAACCGCAAGCAAGTNTAGCGAGTATGCTTCAGTTAGTATTCTTCACTTATGGATAAGAAGGAAATCAATTCGCCAAAGTTGACCGAGCATTTTCTTTTCTGGGTTATTGGTATTGCCGGTGTGATCATGGCACTTCTCTTCGCCCATTACGTCTACCACGTTATTTGAGATTCGCGGCTGCGATTCGATGATCGATAACTGATGATCGATAACTGATGATCAATAGCTAATGATTAAAGACTCGGCTTATTGGATTCGTAAGCTCGGGCTGGAGCCGCATCCCGAAGGCGGGTATTACCGCCAGACGTACCGGGCCGATCTGGTTTTGGAGGGACTGCCGCATCAGTTTTCCGGTTCGCGGGCGGCCTCGACGGCCATTTATTTTTTGCTCGAGGGCGAGAATTTTTCCGCCTTTCATCGATTGCAGTCCGATGAACTTTGGCACTTCTACCTTGGAGCGCCGCTCAGGGTACATGTTATCGAGGCGGATGGCCGCTATTCGCAGGTTCGACTCGGAAGCGATCCGGAAGCTGGCGAGGCATTGCAGGCGGTGGTCAGAGCGGGCTGCTGGTTTGCTTCGCAAATCAAAGATGGCGAGTCGTTTGCGTTGGTTGGGTGCACGGTCGCTCCGGGGTTTGATTTTGAGGACTTTGAGCTAGCGAAGCGCGATAGGTTAATTGAAGTTTATCCGCAACATCGCGATGTGATTAGCAAGCTGACCCGGACATAAAATGGAGGATATTCAGGATTTGGGTAGTGAGTGGGTTTGAACACACCTCCCCTCAGGGGCTAAAGCCGGTAGTGAAAAGAAGCCTTTTATCCGAGTGGTGAACCGCTGCGCCACCCAAAAGCTAAGGACAAAATCGAGTTTTTCCGCAGGCTGTAAAAGCCGTGCCCTTTCAAAGCAAATTCAAACTGACCGAATAAGGATTTGATCGGTATTTTGCATCAAGGTTCTTGTCCCAATCCTGCAAGCTGTGATCTACTCTAGCGGAGCAGTTCCCCCGCCCCGAAGGAATACCACATGCGGCACATCTTAACCCTTAGGCTGTTGCGCGCGATCGCGCTGTGGGCGGGCGTTTTCGCCTCCGGCGGACTGGCAATGGGCGCTACCTCTTACGTCATTACCAATGACGATCCGGGGGTTAGCTTTTATACGGTTGGCCAGGGCGGCGCGCTTACCTTGCAGGAGCAGGTGCAAATAGGGGGGTTCGGCAACGTGGCGGGATTCTTTGGCGCCAACCGCATCGCCATGCTCGATAGCGGAGGGCAGCAATGCGCCTATGCATCTGTGTCTTCTACGGCAAGCATTGTGGGGATCTCAATCTCCAACATCACCGTGGGCGGTAGCGCTACGGGATCGCCGACGGATGGCGGAACGTCGAACGGAATCGGGCTGGCGATGAATAGCCAGTATTTGTATGCCAGCTTCACCGACTCGAATACGATTGGGACTTTTTCGGTGCAGGCGGGATGCGGATTGACGTTTATCAATGACTTTTCGGTCAGCGGGCGGGCAGGCGGCGTGATCAATGGGATAGCGATCCACGGCAATATGATGATTGCGACTTATACGGATGGATCGATTCAGTCGTTTGATATTTCGGCGGGCGTTCCCGTGTCGAATGGCGACGAACAGTATTCCACTGCAACGTTGAGTTCGACGGACGCGACGTATCCCAACTCCATCGATATCACGAGCGACGGACACTATGCCATCTTCGGTGACACTTCGACTGCGGTAGCGGTGGAAGTGTCTGATATTTCTTCGGGGAAATTGACTCCGACGGTGGTGTATGGCGGCAAGGGCGGTATCAGTTCGAGTGACTTGATGCTGAGTCCGGATGAAAGCGTGCTCTATGTGATCAACACACAGGGAGCGGCGGTGACCGCTTTCTTTTTTGATACATCCACCGGAGTGCTGTCGGGCGGTTGCCGGTCGGCGACGGTGAGTGGGCAGTCGGCGGATTGGTCGTATCTGGCGGGGCTCGGTTTAGCCAGTCAAACCGGCAATGGCGGCGGCGTTTATGTGGCGGAGTTCGGCGCCCCGTCGGCGATTGCGCTGGTGAACCTTAGCGTGAGCGGACAGACCTGCACCATGCAGGAAGTGAAAGGATCGCCGTTTGCGGATCCGAACAGTCAGGGATTGTTGTCGATCGGTACTTTCCCGCCGAGATCGTTTTAGGCAGTTCTTCTTTCGCCCCCATTGGGGCTTGATGATTTTCCACTTTCTTACCTACGGCTTGCGCCGTGGGCCGCATTCTTACGCTGCTTCGCGGCTAAAATCTGCCGGTTCACACCCGGCTAGAATCTGCCGATCCACTCTTCGCACCTAGGACCTGCCGATCCGATCTGCCGATCCAGACCAGGAGAATGGGGTCGATGAAGCACGAGTGGAACTCCGGTGCCAGTTATCGGCAACTAATTGCAGTTCCGGATACTATCGCGAGCTAATTTCGAGCGTAGTAATTGAGGCAGCGTCCGATGTGTGGTCTACTCTATTGCAGTGGTCCCCCGCCTGAAGGAACAGCGTATGAATCAATCATCAAAGTACTGGTTATTGCGGACTGCTGCGCTGATGGCCGGCGTTATGGCCTTGAGCGGGCTCGCGTTGGGGGCGACTCAATACGTCATCACCAACGACGACCTGCCGTACCCATTTGGCACGGGAATCAGTGTTTACACCGTGGAGGCGGGCGGGGCGCTGAGTTCGCCGCATCAGATAAAAACCTTGGGCTTCGGGATCGGGGGCGGTTTTTTTGGAGCGAACCGGATTAGCGTGCTCAACGGCGGAGGCCAGCAATGCGTCTTTGCGTCGTCGGCCGCCACGGGAGAGATCGTCGGCGTCGCGATTAATACTCTGACGGTGGGCGGGAGCGCGACCGGATCTCCGACCGATCTCGGTACTACGAACGGTATTGGCATGGTGATGAATGGCCAATATCTCTATGCCAGCTTCACCGACACCAACACGATTGGAACGTTTGCGGTGCAGTCGGGATGCAGCCTGTCTTTTATCAATGATGTTTCGGTAGTGGGGTTGGCGGGCGGCGTGATTAACGGCATGGCGATCCACGGCAACATGATGATTGCGACTTATACCGATGGATCGATTCAATCTTTTAATATTTCCGCGGGCGCTCCGGTGTCGAATGGCGACGAGCAATACGCGACTTCGACGCTGAATTCGATGGATGCCACTTATCCGAATTCCATCGACATCACGAGCGATGGACACTATGCAATTTTCGGCGACACTTCTACGTCGGTGGTGGTAGAGGTGTCCGACATCTCTTCCGGAAGACTAACTCCGACAGTTCTATATACGGGCAATAAGAGCATTAGCTCGAGCAACATCATGCTGAGTCCGGATGAGACGGTGCTCTATGTCGCCAACACGCAGGGGGCGACTGTGAGCGCGTACTTTTTCAATGCTGCCACGGGCGTGCTATCGGGCGGATGCAAATCCAAAACGGTCAGCGGGCAATCGGCGAACTGGTCGTATCTGGCGGGACTTGGCTTTCCCAGCCAAACCGGCAATGGCGACGGAGTGTATGTGGCGGAATTTGGCGGCACGTCGGGGATCGCGCTGGTGAGCCTCACGGTGAAAGGCCAGACGTGCTCGATGCAAGAGGTAAAGGGTTCGCCGTTTACGGATCCCAACTCGCTGGGGTTACTGTCCATTGGGACTTTTCCGCCGCGGTCTTTTTGAAATGTCAGTCGTGAGTTATCAGTTATCAGTCGTCAGTCCTCAGTAAAAGCTTTATTGCGGTTACTGAGAAGCCATCTCAAACGAACCTGGGGGTAAATTAGCTGCTCCCTCAGGGGCTAAAGCCCTGGCCTTTGCGGCACGGCTGAAGCCGCGCCCTACCAAAGCCGATTTATGAGATAGCTTCTAAGAGCTGATGACTGACAACTGATAATGCTTTCCTGGCATAGCCGCGCTCATGTTACTTGCGGTTATTCAGGCCCTGTCGGGAAACTGGTAAGGTAGGGACGAAGGAGCTGGATATGCGCTCGCTGTCGAGATGGCTGCCGGCCATCATCATAATAATATTGTGCGGATTTTCTTTGAATGTTTTGGCGGACGACTGCCCTGCTCGTCCCGCCAACGGCAGCGTGGTGAACGACCCGTATAGCATCTCGTCGCAGAATGGCGTACTCAAGGCTCAGTTCATTCTCGCGCACTCGGTCGATCAAGCCGGATATACGCACTATTGCTATAAATACAACGCTTCTGGCCAGATCGAAGAAGCTCCCACCTTGCGGCTGAATCCCGGCGACCAACTCGAACTCGACGTGCTCAATCGCATACAGAATAACGATGCGATGAAGATGAAGATGAGCATGCCCAAATCGCAGGGGCAGATTTGCGGCGATGGCGGCGATGCGACGCTTGATTCCACGAACGTGCATTTCCATGGGTTGAATGTTCCGCCCGTTTGCCACCAGGACGATGTCATCGACACGCTGATTCAGCCGGGGTCGCCGGGATTTCATTTCAGCATTAAGATTCCGACCACGGAGCCGCCGGGCTTGTATTGGTACCATCCGCACATCCACGGCTTCACCGAATTCCAGGTGAATGGGGGAGCAGCGGGCGCCATCGTTGTGGAGGGGATGGAGAAGTATCGGCCAGAGGTGCAGGGGCTCACCGAGCGCATCTTCGTGATTCGCCAGCAGTACCTCGTGCCATGGATTCCCGGGCCTTACGAGTTGAGCGTGAACTACAACATTGCTCCGTTTGTGGGGACGCCCCCAACCATTCAAATGCAGGCGGGTGAGCAGCAATTCTGGCGCGTGGCCAATGCCTCGCTTCAGGATTTCCTCCAACTGCAAGTGGTCGTGAACGAGAAGCCGGAGAAACTACAGATCATCGCGTTGGATGGCTATCCTCTGGCCGACGTCAAGTATGAAAAGACGATTCTGATTCCGCCGGCGGGACGGGCGGAGTTTATCGTTACGGCACCGCCGGCCGGGGGTAGCGCGGTCTTCTACACCCAGGCCTATTCGACCGGGCCGACGGGAAACGCGGATCTGGCCGAGACGCTGGCGAATATTCAAGTTACCAATCAGAACCAAAACCAAGCTTCGCACATGCCGAACTCGAGCGCGCCGGCGTCGCCAGAGGGGCTTAAGTTTTCGGACTTGAGTGCTGTTAAGGTAACGGCGGAGCGGAAGCTTTATTTCTCAGAGGAGTTTGGCGGGACGAACGGGCCCATCCAGTTCTACATAACGGTGGACGGACAAAAGCAGAGAGTATTCGAGGCCGACGAAAAGCCGGTGATTACTACGAAGGTGGGCGCTGTAGAGGATTGGACAATCGAGAACCGCGCCCTCGAAACTCACGCCTTCCACATGCATCAGATTCACTTTAAAGTGATGGAGATTGATGGGAAGCCGGTGGGACAACCGGAACTACGCGACACGATTGAGATTCCGTATTGGTCGGGCAGCGGGCCGTATCACAGTGTGAAGGTGCGGATGGATTTTCGCGATCCGACGATTGCGGGGACGTTCTTGTTTCACTGCCATATCCTGTTGCATGAAGATCTTGGCATGATGCACAAGATTCTGGTCGAGCCATAGCGCCGCCTCCTGACGCCACTGGCAGCAATCCATAGGTCCTTCGCTTCGCCCGGGATGACATCGGTAATTTATGGCGATCGTCATAAGTCGAGCGTTCGACCGTAGATAGTCGACAAACACCATCTCATCGAACGAGGTCACCATGCGCAAACGAACACTGCCAATTTTTGGCGTCGCACTCATGCTGGCGGTAATGACTGGATCGATGTCCAGAACGTGGGCGGGAACTCAGCAGGCGAGTGACACTTACACGCGGAAGCCGACCGAGGGTGCTGTGCCCAAGTCGTATGGCAGGCTGGCGGCGGTGATTCCGGATTCGATTGGCACGGGGCTGGTTTTTGAGGATGCGGAAGGGACAATCCGGTTCGTCAGCGTCACCGGGATGAAAGAGGGTGAATTGGCGCGCTACGATACGACTCCGACGCATGGCGGCATTCCGCGGTCGTACGGCCATCTAGTGAGCGCAGTGGTGAATCATGGGTCAACCGCGCTGGTCTTCGAGGATGCTAATGGAGTGATACGTTTCGTCACTTTGACGGGCGTTACCGAGGGAGAATTGACCCGCAACTAAGAATTTCTGGTGTTTTAAGTCATTATTTCATAATGATACGCCCGACACCGCCGCTCCGAATGTCCGGCCCCGAACCAAGCGAAGGCGTCACAGTAGTCGGAAATGCCAGGTTTCGGCTTGCCCAGACCTGGGATTCCGCGGCCGCGCCAAACCTGGGTTTCTGCGTCCTTGGCAGGCCCGTCTTCCCCAAAAACGCCAAAAAGCCGTAGCCCCGTGTGACCCCCAGGACCCTATTGCATCTAACTGAACAAGCGCTGCTACATGGTATACTGCGCTAAGATGGGGTGGCTGGATCCCTCCAAGTTCCTGCCCAAGGATTTTGACGCATGGCTGGTTCTCGTCGTTCGTACCTTCGTTCTCTCTCTCTGATTATTGTTGTCCTGGCCCTGTTTGGATTGCTCGGCATGCTTTTCGCACAGAGAATCAGCCCCGCAGCCACGCCGAGCAGCGATTCCGACGTACGCGACAGCCTGAAGCAGTTCACCGAGGTGTATGAGACGATCGAGCAGAACTATGCCGATCCGGTGAATGCGGATAAGGCGATCTATAACGGCGCGATTCCCAGCATGTTGCACCAGCTCGATCCGCACTCCAACTTTTTCGATCCGAAGTCATACTCTGCCTTGCGCGAAGAGCAGCGCGGCAAGTATTACGGCGTTGGCATGACGGTCGGCCCGCGCAACAATAAAGTTATCGTTATCGCTCCCTTTGTGGGCACACCGGCCTATCGCGCCGGCATTCGCCCCGGCGACATCATCGCCGCCATCGACGGCAAACCTACCGATAACATGAGCACGTCGGACGTCGCTGATCTGCTCAAAGGCCCGAAAGGAACGACCGTCCGCATCACGATGCTGCGTGAAGGCTCGGACCATCCGCTGGAGTTTGCCGTAGTTCGCGATGAAATTCCGCGCTACAGCGTCGACCTGCATTTCATGATCAAGCCGGGCATCGGATACATGCACGTTTCCGGCTTCCAGGAAACGACGGAGCATGAAGTGGCCGAAGCACTCGATCAGATGGGCGACCTGAAAGGGTTGGTGCTCGATCTGCGGCAGAATCCGGGCGGCCTGCTGAGCGAAGGCGTAGGCGTCGCCGATAAATTCCTTAAGAAGGGACAGCTGATCGTCTCGCATCACGGGCGGTCGTCACCTGAGAAGCGTTATGTCGCTGCTCACGGCAATGGCGGGAAGGATTATCCGCTGGTCGTCCTCGTCAATCGAGGCACGGCGTCGGCAGCGGAAATTGTCGCGGGAGCAATTCAGGATCACGATCGTGGATTGATCGTGGGCGAAGTAACTTTCGGCAAGGGATTGGTGCAGACGGTTTATCCTCTAGCCGAAAATACCGGCCTCGCTCTAACTACGGCGAAGTACTACACGCCCAGCGGGCGCCTGATTCAGCGCGATTACTCGAACCTGTCGCTCTACGACTACTACTACAATCGCGAGAGCGAAGAGAACAACGCGAATCATGAAGTAAAGCTCACTGATGGCGGCCGCACGGTTTATGGCGGCGGCGGCATTACCCCCGATGTGAAATTGCCACCTTATAAGTCGAACAAGTTTCAGGACGAGTTGCTCCAGCACTATGCGCTATTCAACTTCGCCAAGCATTACGCGCTGACGCACAAGGTGACACAAGGCTTTGAGGTGGATGACGCGGTGCTGCAGGATTTCCGCAAATTCCTGGATGACGAGAAAGTTCCTTATACCGAAGCGGAGATGATTGAGAGCAACGACTGGCTGCGCTCGAACTTGAAGAGCGAGGTGTTTGTCGATTCTTTCGGGCAGGAAGAAGGGTTGAAGGTGCGGGCGGAGACGGATCCGGATGTGATCAAGGCGCTCGAACTGATGCCGCAAGCGCGCGCACTGGCGGATAATGCCAAGAAAGTGGTTGCGGAACGAAACTCGGCCGCGCCGGTTCGGCGATAAAACAAGCTTGCTTTGATTAAGAAGGCCCGGGCAACCGGGCTTTTTTATTTTAGTTTCACGCGGCGTCTCCCATCAATTCTTGCTCGCTTTTTACGGGAATTGCATCTTATTTGGGTTGTTCTCTATGGTCAGAACCTTCGGTTCTCTGCGCGCCTCCTACCTCGCTCTGATACTGGCAATCGTAATGTGTGGCAGCGCGACCCCGCAGCCCGAGGAGGGCGATGCCTCGGGGCATTCTGAGCGCGGTTATGGCGAGAAGCGCAGGGTCACGGGCATTGGCGATTTTGGCGAAGTAACGCCGCGGTTATTTCGCGGAGCGCAACCGAACCGTGCTGGTTTTAAAGAGCTCGCCAAAATGGGCGTCGGCATTGTCGTTGATACGCGCGGCAACCGCAGCAAGAGTGAAGGCCGAGAAGTGCGCCGGCTCGGCATGCGGTATGTGGCGATTCCGTGGCACTGCCCTTTTCCGCATGACGAAACTTTCGCGAAATTTCTCAGGTTGCTGCGGGAGAATCCCGACAGGAAAGTTTTTGTGCACTGCCGTCTGGGCGACGATCGCACCGGCATGATGATTGCGGCCTATCGTATGGCCGATGAGGACTGGACGGCCGACGAGGCGATGCGCGAGATGCGGGCGTTTGGATTCTCCGAGGCGCACCACTTCATCTGCCCTACGCTGGCGTCATATGAGGAGCATTTTCCCGAGCATTTGAGGACGAACCCGGTGTTTCGCGGCGTGCGTTTGCAAGAGCGTTAACCACAGAGGACACTTAAGGTGCAGGAAGGAAATACGAACTTCCGGTAGTGGGTCAGTTTGGAAAAAGCGTTCCCCATCTAACGCCGGTAGTGAAAAGAAGCCTTTTATCGCAGCGGTGAACCGTTGCGCCACCCAAAAGCAAGGACAAAACCGAGTTTTCCCGTAGTCTGTGAAGCGGTGCCCTTTCAAAGCAGATTCGAACTGACCCACTCCGGAACTTCCCTCTTGAGTGTCCTGCCAGAAAGCCCTAAAGTACACTAAGCGAAATGCGCGGAGGCGCCTGTCTGGCAGCGGCGATCATGCTACAGTCCGGGCTGGGGCTGCAAAGAATTCAGGCTGGAGCTTTTATTCGGATTGGACCATGGATTCCCGCGGTGGCAATTGCGATCGTTGCGGGCATTCTTGATTGGCGCTACCGGCGAATTCCGAATTGGCTGACCGTGTCGGGTTTAGCCGCCGGGATCGCGATCAACACAGTTCTCTATCGCTGGCCGGGACTGAAAGCCGCGCTGCTGGGGGCGTTGCTGGGCCTGGTAGTGCTGCTGCCGTTTGTACTGATCCGCAGCCTCGGGGCTGGAGATTGGAAGCTGGCCGGAGCTTTGGGAGCGTGCCTGGGCCCGC
>JGI12635J15846_10000695_pt1 | contig 29224 bp, 29 predicted proteins | sample BlaSpr_A8_OM2_M2_FD_15846 | JGI IMG/M metagenome (IMG submission 15846)
AGCCGGGTGCGGCAGCGGCGGCTGCGGCGAGCCACAAAAAGAAGGTCGTCGTCATCGGCACGGAGGCGACCGTCAGCAGCCATGCCTATCAGCGAGCGCTCGAAGCGCGCGCGATAGCCGTGCGCGAGAAGGCTTGTCCGCTTTTTGTACCGCTGGTTGAAGAAGGTTGGGTGGAGCATCCGGTGACCGAGCAAGTGGCGCGGATTTATTTGTCGGAGGCATTTGCCGGTGAGACGGGAGATTTCAGTGCCGACGCGCTGCTGCTCGGCTGCACGCATTATCCGCTGATTAAGGCGCTGTTGCGGCGAGTGGCTCCGGCGCATGTTGCCATCGTGGACTCGGCCGAGTCCACGGCACAGGAGGTGGCTCGACAGTTGCGAGTCCAGGGACAGATCGAAGAGCTATCGTCTATGCTGTCGCCTTCGAAAGAAAAGAAAAGCGAATCGACCGCCGATTCAACGCTCAAGTTTTTTGCTACCGATTCGGCGGAGAAATTCAGAAAGATGGGGACGCGGTTTCTAGGGCTTCCCGTGAAAGATGTTGTGCATGTGGACTTGAAGGAGTAACAACCACCGAGCTTGCGTTCGGAGGGCAGGTGAGGGCACCTCTGCCCCTACGCAAGCTAGTACAGGCGGAAGGTCACTTCCACGTTAATCTGCACCGCGACCGGCTTGTTATCCTTGAGAGCAGGCTCGAAGCGCCAGTTCTTCACTGCTTCCAGGGCCTTTTCGTCGAGACCCAATCCCAAGGTGCGCGCCACGCGAATGTCGCGGGGCTTGCCATCCGGACCGACCACCAGCCAGAGCACGCAGGTTCCTTGAAATTTGGCCTTGCGAGCTTCCTCTGAATATTCAGGATCGGGCTGATAGATCACCTTCGGCGCGGAAACACCGCCGCCCACGTGGAAGACGCCGCCGCCGGTGCCACCGCCGCGACCGGGGCCAAATCCAGGACCTTCGCCCGAGCCGACGCCGCCGCCACTGCCCGAGCCCATGCCGCCGCCCGCTCCGGTTCCATTCGACGGAACCGAAGGCAGATGCGACATGGGATCGCCGAGGTCGGGCATATTCGGCTGCTGTAACTTGATTTCAGGCGGTACAACAATCGTCGGTGCGACAGGGAGTTTCGGATCTAGATTCCGCACCACCGCCATGGGCGGCGTGATCTGCTGCATCGACTGCTTGGGCAAACGGCCTTGCGAAGCCTGCAACTTATCGCGATCGCCGCCGCCACCGCCGCCGCCACTTACGCTCTTCGAAGGCGGCAGCACGGGAAGGTCATCCGGCGCAATCAACAAAACTGTTTCCTTCGGCTTGGCTACGTCAACGATTCTGCGACCAAAGTACGTGGCCAGGATAATGACGAGCACCGCGAGAATATGTATGGCGGTCGAGCCAAAAGCGCCGCGCCGCTTGTAATCGTAGAAGCCCCAGATATCGCGCACCGGCACCGGCTTCGAGGTGAGGACGAGCGGCGGGAGCTTCTTGGGAAAGAAAAATTCGTCGATGTTGCGGAACAGAGATTTCCAGACAGGCTCGTCCAGGGTCTCATTCTGAAGGAGAAGATGCAGCTCCGGCTCCGGGCCTAATCCCCGCGCTGGCACCTGCGAATCCTGCGGTGTTTCAAATTCTGCCATATTTTCCCGAGCAGCGGCCCAAAAAATTCGCGATGCAGGTAGTCGTAGATTTAGATGCGTCCGCGTTCCTCAACGCTGTGAAAAAATATCAATTGTAGAACGACTGAACCTGGCGCTAAACAGACAAGCCTGTGCCGCTTAACGGGCCAATCCGCCGGAATGCCAGGAACCTTAATCTGCAGAAAATTGTACACGTTTTTCGCTGGTTGCAGGCAGTACTTTTTGCAATCCGTTGCCCGTGCGGCACCCCATAGGCGCGTCCTTTGGCGCTGCCTATATAATGAAAAGATTCAATCAGTTGGGAGAACCCTGCAAGTGCCAATGGACTTGAAGTCCACCATCAATCTGCCCAAAACCGGCTTTCCGATGAAGGCGGGGCTGCCCCAGAACGAGCCTAAAATACTGGCTCGCTGGGAAGAACAGCGGATCTACGACCGCATCCGGGAGGTGCGCCAGGGCGCGCCCACCTACGTGCTGCACGACGGCCCTCCGTACGCCAACGGACCGATCCATCTCGGCACGGCGATGAATAAGTGCCTGAAGGATTTCATCGTCAAATCGAAAAACATGGCTGGCTTCGATTCGCCCTATGTGCCGGGATGGGATTGCCACGGCCTGCCCATCGAGATCAAAGTCGACCAGATGCTCGGCGGCAAGAAGCTGCAAATGGCGGCGGTCGATGTGCGCGCCGAATGTCGCAAGTACGCGGAAAAATTTCTCGATCTGCAGCGCTCGCAATTTAAGCGGATCGGCGTTTTCGGACGCTTCGACAATCCGTATTCGACGATGACGCCGCAGTATGAGGCGGCGGTGCTCGGCATTCTCTATCGCTTTCTGGAAAACAACTTCGTCTACAAGGGATTGCGTTCGGTGTATTGGTGTGTGTTTGACGAGACCGCGCTGGCCGAGGCCGAAGTCGAATACGAGAATCACACCAGCCCGACGGTGTGGGTCAAGTATGCGTTTGCGGGCGATGCGGCGGCGATCGATCCCGCGCTGTCTGATGCGGAGCGGCGAGGCAAGAAAGTTTCGACCATCATCTGGACCACGACCCCATGGACCTTGCCGGCGTCGATGGCAGTGGCATTTCATCCCGATGAAGAATATGTGGCGCTGGAAAATGGCGAAGATGTTTTTATCATCGGAGCCAGGCTCGCTGCAGTGGTAAAAGAAAAAACTGCCTTGCAGGCGGCGCGCGAGATTGCCCGCTTTCCCGGCCGCAAGCTGGAATATGCCGATTTCCGCCACCCGTTTCTCGATCGCAAGATCGTGGGCGTACTCGCCGATTACGTCACCATGGATCAGGGAACGGGCGTAGTCCATACCGCTCCAGCGCATGGCGCGGAAGATTTCATTACTGGCCAGAAATACCAGATCGATCCGACGTGCAATGTCGATAAGGCGGGCATCCTGCGCCATGGACTGCCGGAGTATGAAGGCAAGCGTATTTTCGACGCCAATGCTCCGATCGTCGAATTGTTGAAGACGCGCGGCGTGTTGCTGCATAGCGAAAAGATGGAGCATTCGTATCCTCACTGCTGGCGCTGTCACAACCCGGTGATTTTTCGCGCGACCGAACAGTGGTTCATCGGCATGGAGACGCCGATGAAGCCGGGAGTGAGAAAAGGCGAGGCTTCCAAAGAAGAATTCCTCGGCGAAACCATGCGCAGCCGCACGCTGCATGAGATCGCGAAGGTGAAATGGGATCCGGCCTGGGGCGAAGAACGCATCTCGAACATGATCGCGACGCGGCCGGATTGGTGTATCTCGCGGCAAAGAGTGTGGGGAGTTCCGATCGCGGTGTTCTTGTGCGACCACTGCGGCAAGCCCGTGAACGATCCGCACGTCAATCGCAAAGTCGTGCAGTTCGTGGCGCAACACGGCGCCGACGCCTGGTACACGGCCGAGGCGGACGCGATTCTTGCCGATTTTCAAAATGGCGGCCATCAGTGTGCGCATTGCGGAGGCACGAAATTCAAGAAAGAAACCGACATTCTCGATGTCTGGTTTGAGTCGGGATCGAGCCATGCGGCCGTGCTGGGCCACGAACCTAACCTGCCCTGGCCCGCCGATCTTTATCTCGAAGGCGGCGACCAGCATCGCGGATGGTTTCATTCTTCACTGCTCTGCGCCATTGGTTACGAAGGCAGCGCTCCGTATCGCATGGTCGCGACCAGCGGATGGACGCTCGATGAGCAGGGCCGCGCCATGTCGAAGTCGCTTGGCAACACCGTCGATCCAGTCGAGATCGCCGATACGCTGGGCGGCGAGATTGTTCGCATGTGGGTTGCCTCGGTCGACTTCCGCGAAGACGTAGCCTGCTCGCCGCAAATCATGCAGCGCGTTGCGGGCATCTATCGCGACATCCGTAATACCTTCCGCTACATTCTTGGCAATCTCGATGGCTTCGATCCGGTGCGAGATGCAGTCGAGTTCGACGAGATGCAACCCATCGATCAATACATGCTGCGGCAGGCGGTCGAAGTGTCGGAGGATGTGCAGCGCTCATATGAAGAATTCGCGTTTCACAAGATCTATCACCGCATCAATAATTTTTGCGGCGTGGAGCTGAGCGCATTTTATTTTGACGTGTTGAAAGATCGGCTCTATACGTCGGCACGCAAATCGGTGAAGCGGCGCGCGGCGCAGACGACGATCTGGCGCATCGGAGAAGCGCTGGTGCGCTTGCTTGCGCCCATCATGAGCTTCACCTGCGAAGAAGTCTGGCAGTATCTGCCGCCGGTTGCGGGCAGGCTGGAGAGCGTCCATCTGACGACTTTTCCAGAGGCCGCGGATCTACTGGGAGTGGCCGGTGCCGCTGCAGATCCGAAGCAGGCTCAGCAGAGTAGCGACTGGAAGACAATTCGGGCCGTGCGCGAGACGGTTCTGAAGGCGCTCGAAGAAGCGCGCAACCAAAAACTGATCGGAGCCAATCTCCAGGCGCAGGTTACGCTGACTGCGGTTGATCCGGTGTTTTCCGTGCTGGAACGATTCAAGAATGATTTGCGCTACTTCTTTATTGTCTCGGCGGTCGAACTGAAAAAGGGCGCGGGCAATGGCGATGCGCCGGTTACGGTGCAGGTGAGCAAAGCTGCAGGACTGAAGTGCGAGCGCTGCTGGAATTTTTCGACGCACGTTGGGGAAGATAAAGAGTATCCGACGGTGTGCGAGCGCTGCAGCGATGTGCTGAAAGAAATCGGCTCGGAAATTAGTGGGAAGTGACGGCGCGTTCGGCGAGACGCGATAAGCTATAGGTCAGGTAGAGATCAGGTAGAAGACCTTTTTTGGCATCATGCGCAAATATCATCTTTTAATTGCGTTCTCGGTCATCGTTGTCGATCGCATCACCAAGTGGACGATCGCCCGGCGCCTTTCGCTGCATGATAGCATTCCGGTGATTCCAGGATTTTTTCGCATCATCCACGCCGAAAACCCGGGCGCCGCGTTCGGCATTTTTGCGGATTCTCCGTCGGAATGGAAAGTCGGCATGCTGATCGGATTTTCGATCATCGCGCTGCTGATCGTCTCCGCGATGCTCTGGAAAAACAGCCACAGCCTAACTTCAACCGGAATCGGCCTCTCGCTGATTCTCGGCGGCGCGATCGGCAATTTGTGGGATCGCCTGGTCAGCCGCCACGTGGTCGATTTTCTTCTCTTCTATATAGGGCCGCATCAGTGGCCCGCTTTCAATGTCGCCGACAGCGCGATCGTGGTGGGAGCGGGGCTGCTGGTGTTCGAGATCGTATTTGCCAAGACGCCGAGTCAGCAGTCGGCTTAGATCACCGATCTTACAAGTGCTTTCTTGCATGCCCGCCGCAAGTCCTGGTCCAACGTAGCGAGTGGCAGGCTGCTCTCCAAAGCCAAATCTAAATAGGCCGCATCGTACGCAGGGAGACCGTGTTCGCGGGCCCGTTGCTGGACCCGGTCGAAAATAATTCTCGCCGGAAACCTTTCCAGCACGATGGGGAGAGTCGCTAAATCGTCGAGGAAACTTCGGACCAGTCCTTTGGAAATACGCTTGCGTTTCTCCCCGGCTAGCAAAGCGTTCAGAACTTCGTGCGGCCAGAAAGATGGAGCTATCGCGGTATCGCCCTGTTTGAACATTTCCGCAACGCGCTGCGCCGGGGCGGCATTTTCATCGGGGAAACACCAGGTCAGAACAACCGAAGCGTCGAGGACAAACCGGCTCACCGGCGTCCTTCATTGATCAGATCTTTGATCTTAATTCCGTGCAAGGAGAGTCGGTGGCGACGGCCAAAATCGCCAGGCGCTCCACCGCTTCCGTGGGAGCGCCATTCTGAGCGGAGATGCGCTCCTTGAGAAGTTCCCCCAGCAGGCGAGAGACGCTGGTGTCATGGCGCGCCGCCTCGATTCGGACCCACTGAGCCACGTCTTCTTCAAGGGTTACAGTTACGTTTCGTAGGCGACGATTAGGTGACACGAATATAGTGGAACACGACTTCTGTGTCATTACATAAAGGAGGGTGGTGGGGTGTCGCGTTCGCGGTCAACGGATGACTGAAGACTGAGAGCTGACAGCTGATCCACTACGGCGTCCCGTAAAGCTGCCGATAAACATTCGCATTGCGGAGAATGGCTTGCACGTACTCGCGGGTTTCGGTGAAGGGAATGGATTCAACGAACTCCTGGGGATCGCGGTAGTGGCCTTGGCCCAGCCAGTCGCCTACTCGGTCGGTCCCGGCGTTGTAGGCGGCGAGCGCGTATTCGAATTGCCCGTTATATTTGTCGACCATATCTTTGAAGTAGCGCGTACCCAGTTCCAGATTGACGGCAGGCGTAAAGAGTTGTGGAGCACTGTATCCCTTGAGTTTGACTTGCTTGGCCACGCTTTTGCCGGTTTTGGGCAGAAGCTGCATCAGGCCTACCGCATTCGCGTGAGAGAGCGCCAGCGCGTTGAACTCCGATTCCTGCCTGATGAGCGAGGCTACGAGATAGGGATCGAGGCCGTTGAGGACAGAATATTTGCGCAGGTCGGCCCAATAGGCTTTTGGGAAAAGCGCTTCCCAATAGGGGCGCGGCAGATCGGGAAGATCGACGGCGAAATAGTTGGGCGTGGTGCGCTTCATGATTTCGATGCCGCGATCGTAGCGTCCGCCGTCCTGATAGACGCGAGCCATTTCGGGCGGCGCCCAGGTTCCATCTTCCTGGCTGGCAGCGGCCTGCAGTTCGCGGACGGCCGCGTCGGCCAGGCCTCCGTTGGAGAGCAGACGCGCGCGCTCGACGCGCAGGTTATCGTCGGGAGGATCGGCGGCGATGATCTTGCCAGCGCTTGAGAGCGGAGAGACATGGTCGAGCAAGGTGTAGTGCGGCGGATCTTCTCTTGGCGAGTTTTCCTTTTCAGAACTTTCTTTCTCCAGATTTTCTTTCGACGCGTTTTCTTTTGCCGCGTCACCCGCGCCTGACAACGCTTTCAAGCGCTGTCGTCCGAACTCGGCGTAATAGTAGTTGCGGAAGCGGTCGGAAAGCTTCTGATAAAAGGCGCGCGCCATGGCGGGATTGCCCTCTTCTTCGGCGATGCGCGCACGCCAATACAAAGCATTCGGAACTTCATTGGAATTCGGATAGAGGGCGATTTGATCTTCGAAGCCCTTTCGCGCCTCATCGGTGCGGCTCTGGCGAAATGCCAGCCACGCAGCTTTCCAGTGAGCGTAAGAGGCTCGAGTGCCTTTCGGGAAGCGCTCCTGCAACTCGCGGAAATAGTCGATGGCGTGATCGTAATCACGCTTGAGCAGATACATGTTTCCCGCGGAAAGCAGTGCCTGTTCGAGCCAAGGACTCGTCGGACCATACAGCCGCAGCTCGGTGAGACGGCGCTGCACAGCGTCTTCATCGCTCGCGGCACGCTCGGTTTCACTGAGCAGATAGAGGCGCTCGGCTTCTGCGTCGCCCTGTTGCACTCCCATTGCGATCAGAATATGTTGAGCTTCCTTGCTATCATTGCCGCCACTTTTTTCTAGCGCTGCCGCCAGCGCCAACTGCATTTCGGGACGATCCGCAGGACTAACCTCCTGCACCAGATCGCGATAGTCGTGCGCCGCCTCGTCATAATGTTTGGCTTTGGAGAGAAGTTCGGCACGAGTGCGGCGCTCGGCTACCGTGGCAGAGACTCCAAGCTTATGCAATTCGGCCCCCGCCATGTCGGCCTCGAAACTATTCGGCAGATTGAAATAAAGATTGCGGAAGGCGCTGGCAGCTTTCTGATTGTCGCCCGCCGCTTCGTAAGCGCGGCCGATGGCGAGTTCGAGATCGCTGCGCAGAGGAGCGCGATCCTTCTCCAGCAACGACGCAGCCTCTTGCGCTCGCCCTTCTTCGAGCAGCGCATTGGCATAGACCAGATCAGCATCGCGGATCAGCAGCGAGTCGGGAAAGTTCTTGCTGAAATCCGCTAGCGTGGCGAGAGCCTCGGCATTATGCGCAGTCTTCACATAGGCGTCGCCGAGGTAATAAGCGACATAGTCTCCCAGTTCGCTGGCTCCGGCCTTGGCGCGATTAAGCGGGTCGATGGCCTTGGCGTAATCATGATCGAGCGAGTGGGCGTAGCCGATGACCAGCCAGGCCAGCGCTCCAGCGTCTTCTTTCGGATGATGTCGCGCGTAGGATTCGACTCCCGCATAGGCGGTCGGGGTGCGGTCCTGCAACAACTGCTGCGCCATCGGACGGAGACTGGCGGAGGCAACAAAAGCGCGACGCACACGGCGAACGCGCGGCGACGCGGGTTTGCGCTTTTTGCGAGTGTTAGCGGCGGGCTTTTTCCTGGCAGAAGTGGGCTTCGTCGCTGCGGCCTTGGCTGATGCTTTCTTTTCTGCCGGCCTAGCAGCGGTTTTCGCCGTAGGCGGGCTTTCAGTTGTCGCGGATGATTGCGGATAGGCGAGTGCGGACGGCACGAGAGACGACGCGACAGCGAACCAGAATAGAAAGGAAAATCCGGCGAAAACTGCAACTGCAATACGGCGCACTCAAACCCTACCTAGTGCCGAAAGTTGGCACCCATGATGGAGAGATCGTCTTCTGCGAGACTTCTTATTATTTCATGTTGAAAGTAATTGGCGGAAGCGGCGGCTGTGTTCCCGTAACGTTTCTGGTACGTCCCGCGGCTTTTTTCGATGGCCTCTTTCAGACGGTCATAGAGATCTTTCTTTTTGCGGCCCTCGGCCACCTTGGCCTGATTGTAAAGTTTGATCTCGTCGACGAGGAGGCGGGCAAAGCGCTGAGCCTTGCGATGAACTTCCTGATCCTCAGCCGAGACGGCGGAAGCGGGCGGAGCCTCCGGGGCCGCGCTGGAATCGGCCGAGTCGTTGCTGGAATCACTAATCGGTAATGGCTCGCCGAGTGCAGGCTCCATTTCCGCAGGCTCCATTTGCATAGGCTCCATTGCAACGACGGCAGACGGAACGCCAAGGGCTTCAGCGCTCACGGTTGCAAGATCTACGGGCGCGCTGGCAGGCGCCGAGGACTCAATCGTGGATGATGACGCGGCAGCCGCCTTGGCGTGCGATGAAAAAGCAGGTGCGTGCGAGGCAAACGGATCATTAAACGGCGGAGCCGACGGAGCCGCTGCTTGCGCGGGCGCCTCAATGGACGCGCCGCGACCCGAGGAAGGGTCGGCGTGCGCCGTAGATGAATCTTTCTGCGCTTGCTTGCGAAGCGAATTGACCTCGAGCCAAGCGCTGGTCGAAAGCACCAGCAGTTCGAGTGAGCCAGCGTCAAGCGACCCTGGGGCATCGTCGCTTCCGCTATCGGCGTAGATGAGAGCGGCCACTTTGTCTTTCAGCAACAGCGGGAGGACACGAATTTCTCCGCTAGCTGGTGATCCGAACTTTTGCAGAAAGCGCGGATCGAAATCGGCAACTGGTGCACTGGCCACCACGCGGTCGCCGATGGCACGGCCGATGGCTGGCGCGCCTTCATCGAGCGCGAAATCTTTAACCGCATCGCTGTTAGCAAAGCCCCGAGCCTGCCACCCAGTAGCATGGCTGCCTTTGACGACGAACAGGGCAACACGAGCGGCATAGCGAGCGCTGGTATCGACGAGAGCGCGCAGGATATCCCGCTGCGATGTACCCAATTGGATTTCGGCGACAGCGCGCGCCAGTTCGGCCGGAGCCGAAGCGCCAGAAGTGGCGGAGGCAGCGACCGATTCGCCGGCGGAAGTTTCGACGGGCGCAGCGGCGATCTCTTCCATGACGCGGCGGACGATCTCGCTGCGCAGCTGGGCGACGTGGCTCTCCAAAACCTGGCCAACGACGCGTTCTACGATTGGTTCAATCCAGCCGCGCTCTTTCATTGATTAACCTGCATTGATTAACCCGCATTCGTTACTTCGAGCTTTCCTAAGCCGAGCATCGGCACTGCAGGTACTCTGGCACCGCAATGGAGTCCTGGTAGGGCCTTGGGGGGCGAAAGGCGTAGCCCTTCTAGCCACTAATTATATGGCCACTGGCGGCTCTCCTCACTGCACCTTGGTACCTGCCCTACCGGGTTAGCTAAGGCGGGACAAAGCGACAACCTCCGAGACCGGCCAGCGAAAATCTTGGCCACCAAGTACAATAGCACTGGGGCTGCAGCCAAGCGTTCGGAAAAATCTGCATCAAGTTACGAATGAGTACCATCCAACCCAACATAGAGCAACCGGTCAGCGAAGAGATGCAGCTGGTCCGGCGTGCCAAACGCGGCGACGATCACGCGTTTGAAGAACTAGTGCGGCGCTATGATCGCAATGTTTTCCGCATCGCGCAGCACATTACGCAGAATCGCGAGGACGCGGAAGATGTAGTGCAGGAAGCGTTCCTCAAGGCGTACAGCAATCTGGAGAAATTCCAGGAGCAATCGAAGTTTTATACCTGGCTGGTTCGAATTGCGGTTAACGAAGCGCTGATGAAGTTGCGCCGGAGGAGGCCGGAACGCACGGTTTCTCTGGACGAAGAAGTAAAGACGGAAGATGATTCGCTGCCCCGCGAGGTTGCGGATTGGAGTCCCAATCCGGAGCAGATGTACAACCAAGCGGAGTTGCGTGACATTCTGACACGCACGATACAAGGATTGCCGCCGGGATTCCGGACGGTGTTCGTGCTCCGCGACGTCGAAGGCCTCTCGACCGAAGAGACGGCTGACGCGCTGGAGCTGAGCATTCCGGCAGTGAAGTCACGATTGTTGCGGGCACGGCTGCAATTGCGCGAGCGGCTCAACCGCTTCTTTCAGAAGAAAGGTAACGGCAGCGCGGATGGCGATCAGCGGGCGAGTGGAGATGGCGACCAGTGAAGTGTTCTGAATTTCTCAACGAATTAACCAACTATCTCGATGGCGTGCTGGACGCCCGGACCAAGTCCGAACTCGACGACCATTTGGCGTGGTGCCACAACTGCTATGTGGTCTGCGATACGACGCGCAAGACCATTGAAATCTATCGCGATTCGGAACTCTACGAACTCCCCGACGATCTGCGAACGCGGCTGCGATCCGCCATCATGACCAAGTGCACGGCGAGCAAGAAATCTCCGCCTCCGGGCAGTTGAAGGTCTTGTTCTAATTTCGATTCGCTTCCGTGGTCGGTTTTTCTTGCTCTTCGGACGTAGTTTTTCGCTCCCGCTACTTCTTCTTCAGAACCTCGCAAATCCTTGATTCTGGTGCGTCTGTTCTCGGTACCTGGTTTGCAGCCCTCCGCAATAGTGGCCGCGAACCTTTTGCGGGCTACGGGAATCTAAGTAGATAGGCCTCATCTTGACCTTAGATGAAGGGAATGGGCCGGTTTTGTCGCTTTATTCTGTGGAGGCTGTTCATGTTGACTAAGTTGATGGATGCTATGTTTGGCTGCCGTCACGCGCGCTATAGTTTTCCCATTACGGTTCGCGCGGGATCGCGTCGTCATCCCGCCGCGCAGCGCACCGGAACCTATGTAGCCTGCCTGGATTGCGGACGTGAGTTTCGCTATGACTGGCAGGAGATGAAGATTATCGGATCGCAGGCGGTCGGATCGCACAGCAAAGAAACGGCTGCCTCTCTGGTTACGAAGCAAGCTGCCTAGGGCTGTATATCCAGGCGTTGGTCCCGCCCAGCGCCCTTGCGGAGTTGGTCAGCGGCTGAAGGTATTCGATTCGGCGGCTGAAATTCAGCATCGGTTGATGTCCTTTGCCGGTGTTCGCTCTGTAGTTCCCCCCCTTTATTGTTTCACTCACCCTACTGCTCGCTCTGCCGCGCAACCTGGCAGCTTTCAGCTTGGAGAGAGATTTCTGCTTTTTTTCATACAATCTTCACAAATCGCTGTGTTAGATTGCCCTTCAGACCAAAAACAACAAATTGCGCGCGCAAATCTCTGGAGGAAACTGAATTGGGCAAGGACATGGTCCCCAAGAAGATCTTTTTCACCAAAGGCGTGGGGAAACACCGCGAGCGCCTCACCTCCTTCGAGTTGGCCTTGCGCGACGCCGGCATAGCAGCGCAAAACCTGGTTCGCGTCTCATCCATTTTTCCGCCCAACTGCAAGCTGATTCCACGATCGCAGGGACTCACCTATCTTTCTCCCGGAGAAGTCGTGTTTTCGGTGGTTGCCGAGAATTCGACCCATGAACCGCACCGCCTGCTTGCGTCTTCGATCGGCGTCGCCATCCCCGCCGACCGCAACACCTACGGTTATTTGAGCGAGCATCACTCCTTCGGCGAGACCGAAGACTCCGCCGGAGACTACGCCGAAGAACTGGCCGCCGAAATGCTGGCCACAACGCTGAACGTGGAGTTCGATTCCGACCGATCGTGGGACGAGAAAAAAGAGATCTATCGCATCTCGAATAAAATCGTGCGCACGGCGAATGTTACGCAATCGGCAGTGGGAGATAAGCGCGGGCTTTGGACGACGGTGATTGCGTCGGCCGTGCTGATCTTCGACTGATACAGCGCGGCTTCTGCTGTGTGGACGGGCGGCCTCGCTCGCCCACACGATTGCCGCCGAGTGATCGACACCAGCGATATCCCCGAAAGGACGGACGAACAGTGGAACAATGCCANGCGTGGGAACTTCTATAGGGGAGAGGCTATCAGTCTCGCATCAATGCGATCCNGCGCGGCGAGATGCTGATCTCGGTGAAATCGGCCAGGTAGCGCCCTATCGGTCCGATCGATGCGCCGAGCCCGTCTCTAGTTCGCGACTTGAATTGTCTTCTTCCCCGCCGGCTTCTTCTTCAGCCGCTCCAGCACGGCCGCCACAATTATCGGCAATCCAACCGTAGCATCCACAAAAACTTCCCCAAACTTCCCACCTTCCGCCGGAGGTACAAACTTCCCCCACGACACCGCCTCACTATAAGGACTGCCCGAAAGCCCGCCCCAGTAAACCGGTTCGGGGCATATGCGCAGCCCGTAGTGATAGCGCTTTAGCGGCAGGTCTTCCCCGCCCCGGCGATGGCGCAATTCGATGAACGGGCCAAACTGCTGCGACCAGTTGCGCGGAACCCCTCCGCCGATGGTGAAGATCCCTAGCCGCTTCTGAGCGAGCAGCGTGGCCGCGAAGTACTCAAGGTCTTCGAAAGGATCGAAACGAAAACGAGGCTTCCCTTTCTTGTCGCGCTCGCGATTGGTCAGCGCGTAATCGAGGCCTAACTCTGAATCCGAAAACGCCGGAACGAATACCGGAACATTTTTTTCGTAGGCCGACTTCAAAATGCCGCGTTCCTTTTCTCGCTTGGTCAGTTCTCGCTTAGCAAGGTGCGCCCCGATGGCTCGGTTCAATTTATAGGAGCACATTACTTCATCGGAATCCCAACCGCCAAACACCGCGTGCATCACGCGTTCCACATCGTCGAGATTCTGTTCCGGCTCAAGCGTGTCATAGACGCGGTTATATCCCGCCTCGTAAAGTTCCTCGTCACTAAGCTCGGGGTTATGTCGGAAGTGAGAACGCCCGGTCGCTTCGACCAGACCGTGCGCCATGAGCGCGCCAGTCGACACAATCGCGTTCACGATGCCGCGATCGATCAACTCAGCAATCACCAGCCCTTGCTTGGCCACGGTCATGGCGCCCGCGAGCGTCATCACAACAAAACATTCCTGATCGCGCGCCATAGCCTCGAGCACATCAGCAGCTTCTCCCAGTTGGCGACCGGTGAACGCCGTCTTCGACATCGCGCGCACCAGGTCGTCGATCGATTGAATCTTGCCGAGATCAAGCGGCTCCAGCGGAATCAAGCGGTCGGCCACGGGGTCGTGCAGCTTGCGGTCGATGCCCGCGCCTTCGTCGCCTTTATGATGACCGCTATCCTTCTCATGGCCGCGCTTGGCGACATTCTTGTGCTTCACGGATCAGCCTCCCCAAATAAAAATGATTTTGACCGAAGAAACAATTTACTAGAAGTGAGAGCACGCTGCGACTCAGTTTCACATTGCCGTAACAATTCACATTCGCAGAGCTCGGTTTGATATCCTAAAGCGCGTGTTGAAATCCGGCCGCCATACACCGGAACAATATTTGCCGATTGTCATCACTTGCTGATTGTCATCCTGAGCGCAGCGAAGGATCTCTGCATTAAGCCTCTCCCTGAATGCGCAGGTCGTTCGCTCCGCTCACGACGACAGGTTTATGTAACTTTGGAGAATAAGTGCCCGACAAATTCACCGTCGCATTAATCCAGATGTCGTGCGGCCCCGAACCTGCCGACAACCTGGCCAAGGCGATTGATCGCATAGGGGAAGCGACCCGCATGGGCGCGGACGTGGTCTGCCTGCCCGAACTTTTTCAGACGCAATATTTCTGCCAGCGCGAAGATGCTGCGCTCTTCGATCTCGCCGAGCCCATCCCCGGCGCGAGTTCTGAAAAACTCGCCGCCGCCGCCGCGAAGAATAAAGTTGTGCTGATCGCGTCGCTCTTCGAGAAGCGCGCCCCTGGCCTGTATCACAACACGGCTGCGATCTTCGATGGAAAAAACGGTGACGGAAAGAGCGGTGATGGCAAGAACAATTCAGCTGGCGCGCTCGTCGGCATTTATCGCAAGATGCACATCCCCGACGATCCGCTTTACTACGAAAAGTATTATTTCACTCCCGGCGATCTTGGCTTCAAGGCCTTCGACACTTCGGCGGGAAAACTCGGCACGCTCGTTTGCTGGGACCAATGGTATCCAGAAGGCGCGCGCCTCACGGCATTGCAGGGTGCGAGTATTCTTTTTTATCCCACCGCCATCGGATGGCATCCCGCGGAAAAGGCTGAATTTGGCAGCGCGCAACACGACGCCTGGCGCACCATTCAGCGCGCGCACGCGATCGCGAACGGCGTTTATGTAGGCGTAGTGAATCGCGTCGGCTTCGAGACCGGCGACATCCGCGGCAATTCCGCGCCCGGCAAAGGCCTCGAATTTTGGGGTGGATCGTTTTTCTGCGACCCCTTTGGCCGTGTCCTCGCCGAAGGATCGCACGACCGCGAAGAAATTTTGCTCGGCGAAGTCGACCTGCATCATCTCGAAGACGTTCGCCGCAACTGGCCCTTTCTGCGCGACCGCCGCATCGACAGCTACGCTCCCATCACCAGCCGCATGTTGGACGGAAAGTAACGCGAACAAGAATGGCCAGACGATCCCCAACGCCCGCCCAATCGACCCCCGCCGCCCAAGGCTACCGCATGCCCGCCGAGTGGGAACCGCATGAATCCACCTGGCTCGCTTGGCCCCATTTGCGCAGCGACTGGCCGGGCAAGTTCGAACCGATCCCGTGGGTTTACGCTGAGATCATTCGCAACCTGTCGCGGCATGAGCGTGTTGACCTGATCGTAAGCAACATCAGCGCGCAGCGAAACGCTAAGGCCATTCTTGAGAAGGCCGACGCGCTCTCCGACAACATTGTTTTTCATCACGGGCGCACGGACCGAATTTGGACCCGCGATTCCGGCTGCATTTTTCTCGCGCCGCCGGGCAAGTCTGAAACTGCCGCACTCACGGCACTGCACTTCCAATTCAATGCCTGGGCGAAGTACGACAACTATAAGCACGACGCTAACGTCGGCGCGCGAATGGCGAAATCGGCCGGCGCGCAGATTGTGCGTCCGACTTTCGGTGATCACAAGGAGTTCCCTATCGTGCTCGAGGGCGGCTCGATTGACGTCAACGGGCGCGGCACCCTGATCACAACGGAAGAGTGTCTACTCTCGGCCACGCAACAGCGCAATCCTTCGATGAATCGCGCCGCTTACGAACAAATGTTTGGCGATTATTTCGGGATCCAGTCCGTCATCTGGCTCGGCGAAGGCATCGAGGGAGACGACACCCACGGGCACGTCGACGATATCACCCGCTTCGTTGCGCCCGACACCGTCGTCACGATGATTGAGCCGAACGAGCGAGGGGAGAATTATTCGGCGTTGCATCACAATCTCGGACGCCTCCGCGCCGCGCGCGATCAGGATGGTCACCGACTTAACGTGGTCGAGATTCCGATGCCGCGTCCGGTCGTCTTTGAAGGCCGCCGCCTCCCTGCCAGCTACGCAAATTTTTATATCGCGAACGACGTCGTGCTCGTGCCGGTGTTCAACGATCCGAACGATCGCATTGCGCTCAACACTCTCGCCGAAGTTTCCCCAGCGCGCGAGATCGTGCCGATTTATTCCGGCGACCTGATCTGGGGATTCGGCGCGCTGCACTGCATGACGCAGCAGCAACCGCAAATCACGTAGCGACAGCGAGAACGGCTGTCCCGACATCAGATCATTTACACTTCTATCCGTGAACGCCGAGATCATCGCGGTCGGCTCCGAGTTGCTCACTCCCCATCGCCAGGACACCAACTCCCTCTACCTCACCGAAAAGTTGAATGAGCTGGGGGTTGAGGTGCGCTTCAAGTGCATTGTCGGCGACGATGTTGGAGGGCTGACCGCGGCCGCGAAACTCGCCATGCGCCGCTCCGACATTATTATTTTTTCCGGCGGCCTCGGCCCCACCGAAGATGACCTGACCCGCGAAGCCGTCGCCGACGCGCTGGGATTAAAACTGCAGCGCGACCCCGAAATCATCGCGAAGCTTGAGGAGCGCTTCGCCAAGCGCGGCTACAAATTTTCCGCCAACAATGCCAAGCAAGCGGACATCATCTCCGGCGCCAACGTTCTGCCGAATCCGCTCGGCACAGCGCCGGGCCAGTGGATCGCCGGAAAGTACGATGGCGAAGAGCGAATCCTGATGCTACTTCCCGGGCCGCCCTACGAACTCAAAGGAATGTTCGAGGCCGAATGCGTTCCACGATTGCGCACACGCGTTCCAGCGCAGCACATCGCGATGCGAACATTGAAAATGGCGATGATCCCGGAATCGCAGGTAGACGCGCGTGTCGCTCCCATTTACAAAACCTACAGCGATGTCGAAACCACGATTCTCGCGGGTGGTGGCGAGATTCAACTTCACCTGCGCTGCCGGAAAGACTCGAAGGCGGAAGCCGAGGCCCGCGTCGAAGAACTCGCCGAGAAAATCGAAGACGAACTTGGCGACGCAATTTTTTCGCGTAAAGGCGAGACCATCGAGCAGATTGTCAGCTATCTGCTCCAGATGCGGAGCATGACGCTGGCGACCGCCGAATCGTGCACCGGCGGGATGCTAGCCGAACGCATTACTTCGCTCGGCGGCAGCTCGCGTTATTTTCTCGGCGGCGCTGTTGTCTATTCCAACGAACTGAAAACGCAATTTGCGAATGTGCCGAAAGCCCTCATCGATCAGCACGGAGCGGTCAGCCGCGAAGTTGCGGCGGCGATGGCGGAGGGCATTCGCAAGCGCTGCCTCGCGAGCTATGGCGTCGGAATCACCGGCGTGGCCGGCCCGAGCGGCGGCACCGAACAAAAGCCCGTGGGCCTGGTCTACATTGCGCTCGCGGGAGAAGAAGGCACGCAAGTCGTCGAACGCAATTTCCCGGGCGATCGCAAGCGAGTCCGCCAGTTCTCGACGCAGCAAGCATTAGAGATGATCCGCCGGGCACTCTTATAGCGTGCTGTCACGACGAACATGCGAATATTTATCGGCATCGACCTCGAACCTGAAGTCCGCACGTGCATCTCGCGCTTTCTCGAAGGCGTCGAGAGCTTCGCGCCCGAGGCCCGCTGGGTACGGCCCGAGTCACTGCACGTTACGCTGAAGTTTATCGGCGAACAAACGCAGGAGCAAGTCGAGGCCATCGCCGAGCGTTTGCGGATAGTGGAGCGCAGCGCCTTTGAGATTCGTATTGCTGGATATGGATATTTCCCTACTGCGAAGGCGGCGCGCGTATTCTGGATCGGAATTCAGGCAGGACCACAACTTGCCGAATTGGCCACCGACGTTGATGCGGCGGTTGCCGAACTCGGCGTTCCGCGCGAGGATCGGCCGTATAGTCCGCATTTGACGCTGGCGCGCGGCGGCGCTGGAAGAGGATCGGGTTCGCGGAAACGGCAGAAAGGCGATCGTCCCAACGGAATTCTTGCAGCGCTCGACAAGCGCCTCGCTGCGATGGCAGAACTCGATTTCGGCGCAATGATGGCGCGCGAGTTTATCCTCTATCAGAGCCAACTTTCACCTGGAGGATCGAAGTACACGATGCTGCAGCACTTTCCGCTGCGGCGCTGAGTTACCAGTGGGGGAGCAGCTGCCCCATATTACATAGATGAACGTGAATCCTTACCTCATCGTCGCGCCCGTCAGCTACCTGCTAGGGTCGATCCCGTTCGGCTATCTTCTCGTACTGATTTTCAAAGGTGAGGATGTGCGCGCCGCCGGCAGCGGCAACATTGGCGCGACGAATGTCGCCCGCAAATCGCCCGCCCTCGGCATTGCCACTCTCGTGCTCGACGCCGCCAAAGGATTGGCTGCGGTTCTAATCGCGCGCGCGCTTTTCGGCGAACCGCATCAGCGACTCATCATGACCGTGGCCGCGTTTTTCGCCGTGCTCGGCCATCTTTTTCCCGCCTGGCTCAAATTTCACGGCGGCAAGGGCGTTGCCACCAGCCTGGGGGCTTTCATCGTGCTCACGCCGAAATCCATTGTGTGCCTGGTGATTCTGTTTTTGCTGATCGCTGTCGCCTTACGCTACGTTTCGCTGGCGTCGATCGTTGTCGCAGCTGCTTTCCCGCTTCTGGCCTGGGCTACCAAGGAATACAACGACCCGCGCGAATTGATTCTTATCGCGCTGGTTTCGGCGTTAGTCATTTGGAAGCACCGGCAAAACATCAGCCGTCTCGCAGCCGGCACGGAAGCCAAACTAGGAACGAAGCCCGCAGGAACTTTAGGAGCGACCCGCCCATGAGCCGCGTTGCAGTTATCGGTGCCGGGGCGTGGGGCACGGGACTGGCGCTCGTTCTCGGGCGCAAAGGGCCAAACGGCTTCCGCCACGAAGTAAAGCTCTGGGCTAACGAGCCGGAGGTGGTCGAGAGCATCGAAAAGAATCGAATCAACGAGCACTTTCTACCGGGCTTTGTTCTGCCAGAAACGATCGTCGCGACCAACGACCTAAGTGCGACGCTCGACGGCGCGGAGATCGTCGTCAGCGTAATGCCTTCGCAGCATTGTCGAGCACTCTTCGAACGCATGGTTCCTGAGCTTCCTCCGGAGACCCTCTTCGTCAGCTGCACCAAGGGGCTCGAAGACGGCACACTGCTGCGCATGACCGAAGTGATTGGCGACGTGCTGCGCAGCCGCCATTTCACGCCGCGCCTGGCGGCGCTCAGCGGGCCGTCGTTCGCCAAAGAAGTGGCGCGAGGCGATCCGACGGCTGTGACCGTCGCCTCCATCGACGGCGAGGTGGGGCGCGCTGTACAACAGGCGTTCAGCGATTCGCGGTTTCGCGTCTACACCAACGACGACGTGATCGGCGTCGAGTTAGGCGGCGCGCTGAAAAATATCATCGCCATTGCCGCGGGCGTCTGCGATGGCCTTGGCCTCGGTCACAATTCAGTCGCGGCATTAATCACGCGGGGACTCGCCGAAATGGCGCGCCTGGTCGTGGCCTGCGGTGGCCGCCTCGACACCATGGCTGGACTGGCGGGCCTCGGTGATCTGGTTCTGACCTGCACCGGCGATCTTTCGCGCAATCGCAGCGTCGGCGTTGAACTGGGCAAAGGCCGTAAGCTGCCTGACATCATCGCCGCCATGCACGGAGCCGTCGCCGAAGGAGTATTCACGACTAAAGCGGCAGTCGGCCTCGCCCGCAAGAAGAATGTCGAGATGCCGATCACAGAACAGATGTTCGGCATTCTCGAAAACGGCAAGCCGCCACAGCAGGCGATCGAAGAACTGATGACTCGCGCCACCAGGAGCGAAGTGTAGTCGCTGCTTCTTCCGCCGAACACTTAACCGTCCTTGCCTCGGCGGGCAGGATGCCCGCCTGACAGCCGCTCGGACGGCGGCGCTACAAGTGCAAAATCGTGCCGCATTCATTCGTGCTCGAAGGCGAGATTCTGGGGGCGAAGAAAGCACGCCAGCAATTAGGCGTTTCCCAAGGCAGCCGCGGAGCGCGGCCCCCAAATTTACAGCACCTCGCCGAAACGCACTGGGCAACTCCCATCAAGGTCGTCCCCGTCATTCGGCCCTTCAATCTAGGACGGCGGGGTTGGCGAAATGTGGCAACTGCTTGAAAAAAGAACAGTTTTTCCGGGACCATGGCCGGCTCGTTAATCCTGTTTGCAAACATGCCGGAGGTGACGCGGTTTCCTTAATAAGAGCCGCATAGCTTCTGTTTGCACGAGCCGGCGAAGTCGCCCCTCGTTTTGCCTTTGCCTCCTCCGTGTAAGCCCAGCACGATTTTTCGATTGACAGTCAGACCGGCGTGGGACTACTTCTTAACGGCAAGCTAATTGCAGCGTATGTTAAAGGGTAAAGCTGGGAAGGGTAAGGCAGGATGAAGACGTCACGAACGATTGCGATGTCGGTAGAGTGCTCACCAGTGGGGAAACTCAGGGGCCGATTTTTCACCCTCGTCCCAATGCTTTTATGGTCGGTGGCTCTTCTTCATTCGCAGAGTCGGGCGGAGCAAACGCAATACGCTGCCATGGCAAACAACGCCTCGCCCGCACTCGTAGTTGGCTTCGTCGGAGGCTTCGTTCATAGCAATGACCTCCGCCATTCCGAAGTCCAGATCACCCAGCAGATTCAGGCGACATACGGCGACCGTGTGCGCGTTCTGATTTATGAGAATCGGCGAAGCGCGGAAGCCCGCAAAATGATACTCAATTGGTTTAAGCAAGAAAAAGAAGAGGACCGCCAGGCTACAGCTCCTGAAAAGACCGCAGACTATGAAACGCGAAGTGCCCACATTATTTTATTCGGTCACAGCTGGGGCGCGTCGACCGTAGTTTCGTTGGCGCGCCGACTCCAGCACGATGGCATCCCTGTTTCGTTAACCATCCAGGTCGACAGCGTCGCAAAAAACGGCGAGGACGATTCCCTGATCCCGGCGAACGTAGTCGAGGCGGTTAACTTTTATCAAACGCATGGCATTCTGCACGGGCGGACCAAAATTACAGCAGTCGATCCGTCGCGCACAAAGATCCTGGGCAATTTCCGTTTTGCTTACGAAAAAGAGCCGGCTGAGTGTCAGACCTATCCGTGGTACGACCGGCTTTTGTTTAAGGGACACACGTCCATAGAATGCGACCCGCATGTGTGGTCGCAGGTCGAAGAGTTGATCCGCACCCGGCTACCGGCAGTTTCGCAGCCAGCTCAAGGTGGAATGACAGCGGGAGTGGGAAACTAACAACATCCCAACGTGGAGCCGGCACTTTCCCACTTATTCTTGGTCGCCCTCTTCTTTGACCATACCGGCGGTCGACCACACTAATGATTTGGTGCAACGGAACCGGAATTGAACCGGTACCTGCCGTTAACGGCACGCGATTTTGAGTCAACCGAGGAAGTGTTCTGTTGTCCAGATTTCAGAGTCACGAGCTGGGCACGTTGCCTCGATCTGCCAGCATCGATCCGCCGTTTGCCAAATTGATTAGACAAGGATACCTCGCGATGAGGGACCAGACAGCGAGCGCAACGACCGGAGTGCACTCCCATAACCACGGGATCATTCGCTCTTGCTCGTCTCCGCCGGCGTCGGGAAGCGTTCTTCAATCCACGCTTGCCAGAGCGGTGTCTCGCGGGCGACCGTCCCAGCCGCCTGATCGCCGTAGAGGTAGAAATTTAGCGTGACCATACTCTGGCCGCCGAAGTTGACGGCGCCAAGAGCGGCTGTGCCCGGCCCCGGCTTGTCGAGCCGCAGCAGCGCGTTGTACGGACTCTGGCTGACGTGTTCCACGACGCCGCTTAACGCCGGGACGCCAGCCGGGGTGGTCGAACGTTGCCCGGCGCTCACGCCTTTCAGCCCCAAGGCCGTGGTCAGCGTTTCCCAGGCCTCCGCTTCGGTCCCCGCCGCGGGGGCCATCCACTGCATCATCGCGGAGCGTTGGCCGCGGAAGTGCGTGAGATAGATCCGCAGGATGCGGAAGAAGCCAGGCCAGCCGGATTCGGTGCCTTCCAGTTGATTGTCCCAGTCGTCCGTGCTGGCGAAGAGGCTATGCACCACGCGGACGACGCAGATGCCTCCCCCGCGCGCCTCGACGCTCCACTCGTCCGCGATGACCGGCGAGCCTGGGGCCCAGCCAGGAGCCTCGGCGGCAAACCTCCGCGGCGGATCCCAGGCCGTCACGGCGGAACTGGACTCCATGCCCGGACCGAAGTTTAACTTCACCGCAACGGGCTTCCCGTCGCGCTCCTCGAACTCAGTCGGCACGAACCAGGACGAAATACCCGGCCCAGTTGCGATGGCCTGCCAGACTTCCTCCGGCGTGCCCGGGACTTCGACTTCGACTTGGACTGAACGGCGTCCGGATGCTTCTTTCTTTACGCTCATGACGGCTCCTTGGGATGGGATTTCTGCGGCAGAGGGTGCGCCACGACTACCAGGCGATGCGCGCGGCCGCCGGGGGCGGATTCATCGTGGTACTTCGAAACCAGTTTCGCGATGGCCTCGGCGAGTTCGTTGCTGAACGCCGCCCGGTCCGTCGCCGACCGGAAGCGAACCTCGGTATCCACCGCCAGGGTCGCCAGGCGTTTGCCCGTCTCTTTGGCGCGACGAACAAGATCGCCCACCTCGTGGACGACCCGTGCGCCCAGGGCGATGAGATAGCTCGCGGACAGCCTATCAATTTCCCGATTCGGATCCGCGGCGACCGGACCGAGGGCGCTCGGCGAAACAACATAGGAAGCGGCCGTCGCCACGAGCAGCCGTTCCGTCAGCCCGCCCCACTTGCGTTCCTCGGCCAGACGCACCAGCCCGTGCGCCTCCAGCCCGTGCAGGTAGTAGTTGACTTTCTGCCGAGTCATGCCCACCCGCGTGGCCAACGTCGCCGCCGAGGCGGGCACGACGAGCTCGGAGAGGAGTCGACCCCGCATGGGCTCCAAAGCCGCCATCGCCGCTGCCGGGTCATCGATGACTTGGAGGTCGAGCACGAAGAGACGGTACCATTGACAACTTTTCTTGTCAATACTGATTCAAGGCTTTTTCTTGCGAATTTCCACAGTCGATGTCGTGCCGCAGAATTGTGGCGTTGCCGGCGAGGTCTCCTCCGCCCGAGGCGACGGATATTCTGCCCCGACACCGGGACCTATGGAAAGCAATCTCATCCGTCAGGCGTACCACCCGATGCTTGCTCAAGCCGGGCTTCCCAGAGGCTTGGATTACGTGCAGGCCGCTTCCCGTGAGCTTAGCAATCGTGCGCGCTGCCGGAGCGAACCGGAGGCAACCTTGACGGGTTCTTCCCGCCCGTCTGCATGATTCGCAGCAAGACGAAGGCAGAAGATGAGGCACCCGCGGGCACCATGCCGATGAGCGGATCGATCTCTAATATTTGACAGTGTTCTATATTTCTGCCATTATCGAAATATGGTGGTAGCCGCGGCTAGGAGAAATACTGAACGAGTGACCAAGTACGCCGATATGTTCTCAGCGATGGCCACGGAAGCTAGGCTCCGCATCATGCAATTGCTGCTTTCTGCGCACCCGGAAGGTCTTGTGGTCGGCGAGATTCAAGAACATCTGGACATTCCGAACTCTACTCTCTCCCACCACCTCGACAAGCTCAAGAACGAAGACCTGGTGAATGTGTGCCGCGAAAGCACGTTCCTCCGGTACACCGCCAACACGGACGCACTTCAGGAACTGCTTCAGTTCCTCTACGCGGAGTGCTGCACTCGAAACAAGGCCGTCAAGCCCGAACAGATCGTTCGACTTTGTAAATAAAGGAGAGTTCATGAGCACCACGGACATCAAGGAAGTGGTTAAAGAGAAATACGGACAGGCCGCGCTGCGCGTGAAGGCTGGCGGCAGTTCCTGTTGTGGAGCGACTGCCAGTACCGATTGCTGTGATCCGATCACGTCGAATCTGTACGACGCGACCCAAGCAGGTCAGATTCCCGAAGAGGCAATGCTTGCCTCGCTCGGCTGCGGGAATCCGACTGCCCTGGCGAAGCTGAACCAGGGTGAGATTGTTTTGGACCTCGGCTCCGGTGGCGGCATAGACGTGTTGCTCTCCGCGAAGCGAGTAGGCCCGACCGGGAAAGCCTACGGGCTGGACATGACGGAGGAGATGCTCGCGCTGGCGAACGAGAACAAGCGCAAGGCCGGAGTTGAAAACGTCGAGTTCTTGAAGGGCGAGATTGAGAACATCCCGCTGCCCGACAACTCCGTTGACGTGATCATTTCAAACTGCGTGATCAATCTATCCTCCGATAAAGACGCGGTGCTGCGGGAAGCCTTTCGCGTGCTCAAGCCGGGTGGACGGTTCGCGGTGTCGGACGTAATCACTCGCGGGGAGATACTACCGGAGGTTCGGAAGAGCCTTCTGCTTTGGGTTGGCTGCGTAGCAGGAGCGTTAGAAGAGAACGACTACCGCAGCAAGCTCGCCGCCGCAGGATTTGAGCAGGTCGACCTTGAACCAACCCGCGTTTACAACGTGGATGACGCCCGCGAGTTTCTGGCGGGACAGAACCTTGACGTGGACGCCATCGCGCCGCAAGTGGATGGCAAAATCATGAGCGCTTTCGTGCGCGCCGTGAAGCCTCGCGGTAACTGACATGCAGGACCACTACAACGTGCTGTTCCTGTGCACGGGCAACTCTGCTCGCTCAATTATGGCGGAGGGCTTGATGAACGCCAAAGGCGAAACGCGATTCACCGCGTACAGCGCCGGCAGTCATCCATCGGGTACGGTCCGTCCCGAGGCGCTGCGGCAACTGGAAGCCGCGCACCTCCCGACGAACGGCTTCAGAAGCAAGAGTTGGGACGAGTTCGCCAAGCGGGACGCACCCAAGCTGGACTTCGTGTTCACGGTCTGCGACAACGCAGCAAATGAAGTATGCCCGATCTGGCCAGGCCAGCCTATGACGGCTCACTGGGGAGTTGCGGCCCCAGCTGCGGTGCGAGGGACAGAGCAGGAAATTGAACGGGCATACCGTGATGCCTTTCTGACTTTAGAGCGCCGGATCAGCCTCTTCCTCTGTCTCCCTCTGGCAACCATCGACAAGCTGGCAATCAAGAAAGAGATCGACAAGATCGGGCATCAATGAAATTCAACTTGCGTGCCAGATTGACGGCTGAGTTCCTAGGCAGCGCGTTCTTCGTTGCCGCTGTGGTTGGCTCCGGCATCCCTTAGCCGCGACTTTCCTGTTTCGGTGGCTCATTCCAAACCTGCCCGCTCAGGCCGCGGAAGGTTTGGTTTCGCACTAGCCGCACGGAAGGGGCAATCAAATATCCATTTATACCCGCTTCCACCCATCAACCCGGAAGCTTTAGTGTCGCCACTCTTCAGCTATGGAGAGGCGCCGAAGAGAACCGGATTCACCATGGTTTCAATCCTGGCTGCCATCGCCTCGGCGGGAATACGGTTAGGGGTCTGAAACCAGCGACGCGCGGCTCCAAAAACGGCCCAGGCTGCGGTGGTCGCCAACAATGCCGCATCGACACCGGGTGCCAGCCCATGATGGGCAAGGCCTTCCTTGAACATATCCTCGACGACGGGGATGATGGAACCTTCGAGCGGTATCCGAGCCAACTGACTGGGACAGCCTGTGGTCTCAGCGAGATAGTCGCAGACGCCGAGTGCAATTGCGCGCAGTGCCCCATTGCAGTCGGTAAAGGTGATGCCGCGGCGCTCTATCAGGTCGCGGAATCGGACGCCTGTCATGGCCTGCAGCAGTGCGTTCTTGTCTGGATAGTGCAGGTAAAAAGTGGCCCGGTTCAACGTGGCCTCGTCAGCGATCTCCTGGACAGAAATGTCATCGAACTCCTTTTTCATCAGTAGCTTGGCTAGTGAGTCCATGAGCATGCGCCGGCTGCGCAGAATGCGCGGATCCGTCGTTTCGGTCTCGGGTTGGAGAAGCTGGGCCATTCCTACAGTTAAAGGATACCTCCTTGCAGACTAAAGCGACACTTGTTTATTTTCTGAATCGACATGTGTTTAGTACTCATCAATTGTCGTGTAGGAGGAATTCTCAAACAATGTCAACTCTGCTTCATATAGATTCCAGCCCACTCTACGGTCGGTCAGTCTCCCGCGAGCTGACCGCTGCGTTCGTCACCCAATGGAAGGCTTCGCACCCGGATGGACGGGTCGTAGACCGCGACCTCAACGCAACAGCCATGCCACCTGTCGATGCAGAATGGGTCGGTGCGGCGTACACGCCGGAAGAGGCCCGCACTCCGCAGCAGAAGAAATTGCTCTCGCTCTCCGACTCTCTGCTCGCCGAACTGGAGCAGGCCGATGAGTACGTCATCGGAGTGCCTATGCATAACTTTGGCGTGCCCTCCGTGCTCAAGCTATGGATCGACCAGATTGCGCGTGTCGGGAGGACTTTTTCCTACGAGGCCGGAAGGCCGAAGGGGCTGATTATCGGCAAGAAGGCGACCTTCATCATCGCAACGGGCGGCATCTACGACGCCCAGACGCAGATGGCCTCGTTCAATTTCGTGGAACCGTATCTGCGCTCCGTATTTGGTTTTCTTGGCGTGACGGACCCGACCTTCCTCACCGCCGGGGGAACCGCTGTGCTGAACCAGGGGCAGGACCGGAACGCGTTTATTGCGCCGCATCTTCAGGCCGTACAGACGCACGCACAAACTTTCTAGAGAGGACACGTATGAAAATTACTTCGATTATTGCTCGCTACCTCTTGGGGCTGATCTTTACGGTCTTTGGGCTGAACGGATTTCTCAACTTCATCCACCAGCCGCCCCCGGCAAATCCGCTGGCAATCCAGTTCTTTGTTGCCGTCAGCGCATCGCACTTTGCCGCCTTCTTCTTCGCGCTGCAGGTGCTCGGTGGACTGCTGCTGCTTTCCGGCTACTTCGTGCCACTAGCACTAACAGTGTTGGCGGCGGAGCTCTACAACATCCTTGCGTTTCACCTGACGCTTGCGCCAGCAAGCATTCCTCCGGCTCTGGTGGCCTCTGTACTGTGGGTTCTGGTCTTCCTTCAGTACCGCGAAAGCTTCAAGGGCATCTTCAGCGCGAAGCCTGCGACGCAGCCATGAATTGCGTCGCAGGCTGCGTTCGCATCCACCCGAAGTGTTTCCTAACGGACCCCGATCGCGAGCACTGGTTACAGAATTCCCAGTTGCTAAGCTGGATACACAGTCGGAGCCGTCGGGTGGAAGCCGAGAGCACGACTTCGTGATCCCAAGGTGCACTCATTTCTGCTGGATTGAGATCTGCTTGCCGCTTGCGGCTTTCATCAGTGCTGGAAGAATGATCTTCGCCATGATCGCGTTCGGCGGAGTGGATTCAGCGTTGTAACCGCCCCCGGTGAACACTGCGACCAAATCGTACTGCGGCACAACATAGATCTTCTGGCCACCATTGCCCTGCACGGCAAATACATCAGAATGTATTTCACCGGCCGGTGAATCAACGTTGAACCACGGATGCCACCAGAAATATCCGTAGCTCACATTGTCCACCAGGCTGTGCTCGGCCAACGAGGTGCGCACCCAGGCTTCCGAGATCACCTGCCGTCCCTGCCATCGCCCGCCGTTCAGATAGAGAATTCCGAACTTGAGCATGTCGCGGGGACACAGGTGGATCTGGGCATACTCTTTGTCGGCATTCGTCAGATCATAGTTCCACTTCCAGTCGGAGCGCGAAACTCCTAACGGGCCGAAGAGATTGGTCTGCGCAAACTCGGGAAGCTTCATGTGGGCGGCATTTTCAATGAGCCGCCCCACGACCGCCACGCCGCCCGAGCAATAGTACGCTTTCGTTCCAGGTGGGTTGATCAGAGGAAGATCGAGAGTAGCCTTTACCCAATCTGGCTGGTCATCGAGGACCGTCTCCCGGCCCGGAGAGGTCGAGCTATGGTCGTTGCAGTCCAGTCCTGAACTCATGGAGAGGAAATCATCGAGCGTGAGAGATGCTTTGCGCGGATCAGGATTCTGATAGCCAGAGTAGCTCATTTGCGGCAGGACCGGGTCCCGGACTCCGGCAATCGCACCTCGATCGATCGCGATTCCAGCGAGTGCGGAGACAACCGACTTGGTCGCAGAGCGAAGCTGGTGGGGCCGTTGCGCGTTGTAGCCATAGAAGTACTCTTCGAGCACCAGCTTTCCATGTTGATACAGCAAGACGCCGTGGACATCCTGGTAAGTGCCCGCGAAAATTCCGCGCACAATCGAGTTCGCTGTCGCAATTCCAAGGTCCGATTCGACAATATCGCCAACCGCGATTCCGTCATGCAAATTGATGGGCGGACGGTAATGATAATCAGCGGGAGAACTCTCCCCCTTCGGGCGGGGGCGGGCCAGCGCAGCGGCCTCAGGCGTGATTGTGGTGGATGCACGAGGATGAAAACCGCCATCCTGCCGGTAGCCACTCACCACTTCTTTTGCATCACGAGGGAAAGAAAATATCTGGCCGGTGATGGTGGTGAACTCATCGACACCGTGCGGGAGAAGGGGATATTTGGCTTCGTCGATGACAGCGAAAAGCGTATCGCCGGCGACTATTTCAATCGTGTGACCTGGCGCATCTGCGTAGGTACCCACGTAGTCCGTCAGCGGTTTTCTAAAATTGTCTTGCGCGCGCAGGTAGCTCAGAGATGCGATGAGGAAAACCGAAACGCACGCGTGCAGGGGACGCAGCAGAGCTGACATGTAACCTCGCGGGAAGGGGGATGGCACGACAGCAGATGTAAGCACCGTCGCAATCTACTTGAGCGAAAAAGCCGAATCGCTCATGACGCTTCGGGGCGAACTCTGCGCTTCCATCGCATCACTTAGGGCTTTGCGGGAAGCGGCTGCCAGAGCTCGATCTTATTCCCATCCGAGTCATAGATCCACGCAAAGCGACCGTAGGATTCATCCATTCGTTTGGCGTCAATCTTTACTCCCTCTTGCTTTAAGCGGTCGAGCAAAGCCTCCATATCGTCCACGATGTAGTTGATCATGAAGGGTGCGGGGCTGGGATCGAAATACTTAGTGGAGGCGGAAAAAACAGTCCACACGGTGGCGTGTTCCTTTTGCGGGTCGTCGTGTTCGCGCCACGGAAGCATCGCGCCTTGGCCTTTGTCAGCGAGTCCAAGATGCTTCGCATACCATTCGCGCATCTGAT
>JGI12635J15846_10000696_pt1 | contig 29213 bp, 22 predicted proteins | sample BlaSpr_A8_OM2_M2_FD_15846 | JGI IMG/M metagenome (IMG submission 15846)
AGGCGCGAGCGAGCCGAGGCGATGATCGCTGGATTCAGGCCGAGCCGCTGAGCGATGTTGATTCCCGCGGACGCTCCCGGCACTCCGATTTTCAGCTCGTAAGTTGGTTGCAGCGTGGCCTCGTCGAAACCGACCGAGGCGTTGATTACTCCGGGCGTATTTGCGCCGTAGACTTTGAGCGATGTGTGATGCGTCGAGATGACGATCATGCATCCGATTTTGTGGAAATGCTCGGCGATGGCAACCGCCAGCGCAGCGCCCTCTTCAGGATCGGTTGCGGAGCCGAGTTCGTCGAGCAATACGAGCGAATTTGCAGTCGCGGTGCGCGAGATGAAATCAATATTCGTGACGTGCGCGGAAAAGGTCGAGAGATTCTGCTCGATCGATTGATAGTCACCGATGTCAGCCAGGATGCCGTCGAAGACCGGCATGTCGGCGCGGTCGGCCGGAACCGGAACGCCGGACTGCGCCATCAGGGCAAGCAGGCCGAGAGTTTTGAGGGAGACAGTTTTGCCACCCGTGTTCGGCCCAGTGATGACTAACTGACGGTGATCGCCTTCGAGTTCGATCGTGATGGGGACGATTCTGGCGTTCTTCAGTTTGAGGTTGCGCTCGAGAAGCGGGTGGCGGGCGCGATGGAGGACTAGCCGGGCTTCGCCCGGCATGGACGGCCGGGGGCGGCCGTCTCCACCTGATTCTGGCTCAGTCTGGGAGAATGTTACCGCAACGCAGTTGTAGTCTTCAGCGAAGCGGGCCTTCGCGAACTGGAGTTCGAGTTCGGCGAGAGTGTCCGCAGCGGCAAGGATAGCGTCCGCGTTCTCACCGATCTGGCGCGTCATCTCCAATAGGACACGATGAACTTCGGCCAGTTCTTCATCGAGCAGGCGGACGAGTTCATTGTTCTGCTCGATAGTTTCGAGGGGCTCGACGAAAACGGTTTGTCCGCTGGAGCTGGCGCCGTGCACCACGCCATTTACCCGGCGTTTCTGCTCGACTTTCACCGGGATCACGAAGCGCTCACCGCGGATGGTGATTAGTTCGTCCTGCACCGTCCCGCCTTCAGCGAGTTTGCGCAGGTAGCCGCGGAGTGATTCCTGGATCTGGCGTTTCTGCTTCTCAATCTCACGGCGAATGCGGCTCAGTTCGGGCGAGGCGCGATCGTCGAGCGTGCCGTCGGGTAGGATCTTGCCGCGAAAGTGGCGGAGGAAATTGGAGAAATCCTGGATGGCGACAGAGAGCGCGGCTACGGCGGTCCAAGCGGAACGCATGGCGGCGGGAGGCTGACCCACGATTTCGCGCCACTCAGAACCGCGGTCGGCGATGAGGACGATGTCGCGAATCTCGGTGGTTTCAAGAGCGGCTCCGGCGATGCGGGATTTTTCAATCAGCTTCTTGACTTCGGGTAGGCCGGCGAATTCGAAACGCCCGCCGACTCTGCGATAGTCGCGGATTTCGCTGGTCAGCTGTTGCTGCTTTTCAATCCAATCGCGGTCGAGCGAAGGCTGAAGTTCCTCGACACGAGCGCGTCCTGGCGGCGAAGAGGTGTAGCCCGCGATCAATTCGCGGAGCGCCTCAAACTCGAGCAGGCGCGAACTGGTGTGGGTCACGGGATTGGGCACGAACGGCATGATGGTGCGGTACCGGCAGCGTTTTTATGTTACAACGCAGGGCGGATTTTCGTTGGCAGAGACTTCGTCGTGCAGTGCAATCTGAGAGATCGTTCACCACGGAGGTCTCAGAGGTACACGGAGGAAACGCTTGACCGCCGCATGAGGCAAGGGTGAATTGGACGCGTCTCGCAGTGTAAAATCGAAGTCGGTCGGATCGCACCCTATTCGATCTGGCGGATGGCCCCGTAGCTCAATTGGATAGAGCATCAGTCTTCGGAACTGAGGGTTGGGGGTTCGAGCCCCTCCGGGGTCGCCATCCCAGAAACCGGCTTTGTTATTCCGGTTTCGTCGCAATTCCAGGCCGTCTCCGCACCAGCACTCTGGTTACTTGCCTGCGCCCGGGTTTCGCGCTGCAATGGCATTTGCGGAGCTAACAAATGGGCATCGGGCGTGTTTTTGGATTTGTGGGCACGATTGTCACCATGGCAATCGGCATGTACATCTACTCACTGCAGGTCAAGACGCTGACTCCAGGCGCTGGCAGTGGCAATGGGGAAGAAGTCGCCACTGTAACGGGCGTAAAGAATGACCTGATCAGCATCGCCAACGCCGAGCGCGGCTTCATGGCGTCCCAGGGAAAGTATGCTTCGATGGGGGAGCTGATTTCGGGCAACTACATCACCATCAAGAGCGAGCGGCCTCCTTATGTATACGATGTGGAGACCAGTGCCGAGGGCTTTCGAGCCACTGCAACGCGCACCGTCAAAGGCGCGCCAGCACAGCTCTGGATTACGGAAGGAATGCAGGTGCAGGCTTCAGATTGATTAGGTCTTCTTCCAGTCGGTCAGCGACATGAGTTCATCCATAATTTCCTGCAACCTCTGGAGTCGCCGTTCCTGATCGGAGGCTCCAATCAACTTCTTGCCCCCTTGCAGATAGAGGCGGTTTGCTTCGCTGATTTCTGCGATCTCTTCACGCAACTTTCCCACACGCTCTTTGACGGACTGCGGCATAACAATAGGCTAGCAGAGCTTTTCACATCTTGGTCAAGTTGTTTTTCAATGTTGTTGGCAGCTGTGCCGAATTGCCAGCGCCGACTCTTGACGAATCGCGCAGAAGGAATAGGAATCGAGACCGCGAGTTTGCTCTCTGGCCTAAGCAGACGCTATATTTGCTGAGTGGTTGTTGCCGGACGTTCTGGTTTCTAATCCTTATGTTCACCGACTTTATCGCTACCGATCGCTGGACCAAAAAACAAGTGCATTGCTTATACCAAGCGCTCATCGTGGCAATCGCCACGCGCCACGCGGACGCCGTTGACATCAAATTTCTGGTCGACGGGCGTCCTGTGTGGGTCGCCCTGCCGCACCCCGCCTGGGTCGAATACAAGAAACGCACGGGGAAGGTAATTACCGACGCTCTCGCCAAGGAAATCGCCGGCCATTTTCTGAAAACCGCTTTGGAGTCGGGCGAAGGCTTGGGCCGCGAGATGTATTCTTTGACTATTGACGAGATGTTGCGGCACCTGGAAGGCGTCGTGTCCGACGTCGAACCAACGGCCGCTACCGCCGGCTAGGCATCGCGCCTCTGCGACGAGCGGGTCTGTGCTTAAATCAAGACATGTTCGCCCGGAAGGTTCGCGTGGAATATCAGCACCAGGGGCAATTTCAGCTCTGTCCCTTGCAGTGGCTCGATAATTTCAGCATGCGCAACTTTACGAATGCCTCCGTGTTCGACGACACGCTGCCCGTAGCCGACGGCTGCCTGGAAATCGGGACGAATGTCCCGCTCGATCAACTTCGAGACGCAATGGAGGATTGGTCTCGGAGGAAAAGCTATCTGCCCAAAGATGCAACTCTTGTTGTGACCCTGACGTAAGCCCCTGCTTTTCTGCCTAGACTTTTGCCTAGACTATGGAAGGTCTATCCATTTTCAGCAAGCGCACAAATAAGCGGACTAGCATGCCGTCGAAGCGAGTGCCGCTCAATTTTCCCAGTTCCATCAGGGCCTGATCGTCAGTTTTCGGAGGCGCGAACGAACGGTCGCTGGTCATGTTCACGTACGCGTCGGCCACAGCGATGATGCGGCCATAGAGCGGAATGTCCTCGCCTTTCAATCCCAAAGGATAGCCGCTGCCGTCGAAAGCTTCGTGGTGGGATTCGATGGCCTGGGCCACGCGTTCGATGTCAGGGATCGCCCGCGAGACAGCCGCACCAACCTGGGGATGGATTTTAATGACGGCAAATTCATCTTCAGTCAGCGAGCCTGGCTTGTTCAGGATTCGTTCCGATATGAAGAGCTTGCCCACATCGTGCACACGGCCCGCGAAGGTCACCTGTTCGACTTCCTGCTCGGAGAGGTTCAGGCCACGCGCGATGGTTCCAGCGTAATGGGCGCATTGCTCGCCGTGTCCTGCGGCGTTGTGCTCCCGGAGTTCCGCCGCACGCGACAAGGCCTCAATTGCCTCTCGGATCGCTCTACGATCTCCGTCGTCGCGTCCGCATAGCTTGCGCAAAGTGCTGACCAATTCTTCGAGGTGCTCCGGTCCATTGTGTTCGCGCTGAAGAAATCCTTCGATATAGCCAGAGACAAGCTGCCGTTGTACGGCCGAGCCTTCGCCGAAGGCGTCCGAGGTGGAGACCTGGTTTCCGCCCGCGTGCTTGGACACGTACATGCCCGCATCGGCAACGCGAATCAGATCCTCCATGGAAAAACCGTGCACGGGAAAACTGGCAACGCCGAAACTGCCGGTGATGTGATGTTCTTCGAGCATGGGATCGGTGGCCAGCCACAAGCGCAATCTTTCCGCCAGCACCTGTGCCTGTTCGATGCCGGTCTCCGGCATGAGAATAATGAATTCGTCCCCGCCGTAGCGGGCCACGACGTTCGATTGGCGGCATTTCTGTTCGAGCAAACGACCAACACGAGCCAGCACCAGATCGCCTTCCAGATGGCCGAGAGAATCATTGACTTCTTTGAACTTGTCCAAGTCGACCAGCACGACCGAGAATGGACGGCCCGAGCGGGATGCGCGCTTCCACTCCGAACTCAGCGCTTCCCAGAAAAACCGCCGGGTTTTGATGCCCGTCAGTCCATCGGTGATCGATTGCTGCTGGAGTCGCTGGAAGACGAAAGAGTTGTGTAGTGCCGTTGCCAGCAGGTCGGCCAGCGTGTTCAGAATCAGAACATCCTGGGGCGCGAATGCATTCTCATCCCGGCTTTCAACATTGAGCACGCCAAGCAGCGATTCGCCATAACTGATCGGCAGGCAGAGTACCGCGCGCGATTCCGGGAGCACGCCGGCGAGTTGTCCGGGACCCGCGTTCTGCACCAACGCGCTGATGCCGGTGCGCGCCACCTTGCCCAATACTCCGCTCCCCACCGGGATTCGGCGCCCGAGCGTCTGCGAGGTGGTTCCCGCCTCGGCTTTGATCTCAATATCCTTGGTGGCATAGTCCATGATGCCGATGCCGATGTGATCGTAGCGGAAGTTTTTCTGGATCTCGCGCACAATGTCGGCCATCATCTGCGCCGCATCTTCGCTCGAGATTGCCATCTTCGAAATGGTGTTAAGAAAGGCCAGATGCCGTGCGCGGCGCTGCTCTTCTGTAAACAGGCGCGCATTTTCGACAGCGACGCCAAGTTGACCAGCCGCAGTTTGCATGACGTCGAGATCCCGAGCCTGGAACTGCGATTCGCGCTCCGTGCTCATCGCGGCCATCACTCCCGCCGGTCTGCCGCCGAGAAAAATGGGAACGCCGCAGAACGAGCGAGCGGGCTGGGGCGGCACGACGTCAAGACCGAGCTTTACCCGCATCTGCTCGAGGTTGGACTCGATCAGCAGCGGCTCTCCTGTTCTGAGGACGTATTCCGTAAGCCCGTTGCTGAATTTGCGCGATCGCTTAGGCAGAATGACGCCACCCTCGATTTCCAGTTCGAAGCGAATCTCGTCTTCCTCCTGAAACGCGATGTAAAAGGTGCTTGTGTCGAAAATTTGTCCCAGTTCAACTTGCACCGTACGCAGAACTTCATCTTGATTGAGATGAGAGCTGATTGCCTGCCCAATCTCGGTGAGCAATTCGTACTCCTTGGTCCGACGCTGAGCCTCGTGCATGACCACGTAATTTTCCAGCGTCAGCGCGATCTGCAGAGCAAGGCCGATCAGCAACCGCAAATTCGAGGAGCCGAACATGCGTCGCTCAGCATGGGGAAACAGCAGAACACCGAAATTGTGCTCGCGCGTCTGCAGGCTCACCGCCATCAGATCGGCGATTCCTTCTGTCAGGAGCGTCTGTTTGCATATCTCGAACTTCCCGCCGGAGAGCACCGGCAAAGGTTCTTCGAGTTCGCGGAGGTGGTGGAAGGTAACGACTCCGCCGCGCCGGTATGCGAGTTCGGCGATGTAATCGCCGGCCTGCGTTTTCTGCAGTTTTTCCAGGAACTCCGCGGAGAAGCCTTTTTGCACTGAGGGCACAGTATTGCGCCATTGCTGGGATACAAAAAAGACAGCGCGGCGCGAAGGCAAAGGCGCTACTAATCTCTCGACAAAAGTCTGTAGGCTTGGAACCAGGTCAGCGGCGGTCAGCAATTTGCGAGGATCAATGCCCAAGGTCGAAAAAGCCAGGGCGTTCTCCTGCACCGCATTGCGTTCATTTTCAAATAACACCATCACCATGGCAATGGCCAGGAGCATCTGCGGAATCGGCCCTAGGAACCCGCCAAACTGTCCGACAACCTCTAAGAATGGCTGGTGGAACTGGCCCGCGCCGATTAACGCTCCCCAGAGCGCAAGCGAAAATGCGAGCATCCGAAAGGCCACGGAATTCCTGCGAAAAGCGTAGCGGTAAAAGTGGAACGAGCAGTAGAGCAGCATTGCTGCCAATGCGACTTCCAACCGCAAGTAAGCCGGCAACGGACTCGGCGTCTCGTTAAAAACCCCACTCGCCTTTTGCGCCCGCAAATCCAAATACGCCAGCAGCGCGCCCGCCACCATCAGGGCAACGTCATACCACTTCAGTTGGAATGGGACCTTCATCAGGCGGGTGGAGACGAAGATGCAAACCGCCATGCCCACCAGAAGCAGCGAACTCAGAAAGAACAGCACAGCCGAAGGCCCCGAGAAATACTCCACGGCCTTCAGCGCGTAGTGCAGTGTGTATGCAGCCCAGGCCAATTGCCAGGCGCGAAAATAACTGTGACGGTTTTGCTCGTAGAGGTAGGTAAAGACAAGCAGGACTAACAGGGCCACGGCCCCAGGAATCAGCACCAAACCTGTGGCAACGCTATGCATTAATCAAATATCCTGGCAATCGTAATCGTAGCCGGATGGAACTCTATTGCGCTTTATCCTGTCACACCAGACAGATCGAGACAACAGGTGTCTTCTGATAAGTTCCGCCCTGGGTACGGCGCTTCCCTTTTCAAAGTATCTGCTAATACGATGCGATTCCGCCATAGCGGTCTTCCTCTAGAGTATTACCTTCGTAACCCTTTGGTAACCAGCCTAGCGTTGGGTTCGAAACGCGGAAGGGCAGCCTGCTAAGGCGCTTTCCCCGCTATACTCAAAGGTTATGCTTCGCGTCCGATTCGCTCCGTCGCCTACCGGTTTTCTGCATGTCGGCAGTGCTCGCACCTTCATTTTCAACTGGTTGTACGCCCGGCGCAATGGAGGAACGATGGTTCTGCGCCTCGATGACACCGATGTCGAGCGCAATACCGACGCTTCCGTCAATTCTATCTTTGCAGGCCTCCGTTGGCTTGATCTCGGGTGGGACGAGGAATACAAGCAATCCGAACGCCTGGCATTGCATCGGCAGATAGCCGACGCCATTTTTCAGAAAGGGCTCGCCTATCGCGATTTCACTCCCGCCCACACCGGCGACAGCGAGAAGTCGGGCGTTGGTCAGACCTGGCTCTTTAATCCGGGCATGCGAGAGCTTTCTCGCGCCGAGAGCGACCGCCGAGCCGCCGCCGGAGAATCCTTCGCATTGCGCTTCCGTGTTCCGCGCGGCTCAGACGAACAGGTTCGCTTCCACGATGCTGTCTATGGCGAGCAAGTCAAATCCGCAAACGACATCGAGGACTTCGCGCTGCTACGCTCCGACGGCATGCCCACCTACCACCTTGCTTCTTGTGCCGACGACATCGACCTGCGCATCAGCCACATCATCCGAGGCCAGGATCATCTCTCGAACACGTACAAGCACGTGCTGATTTTCGAAGGCGCAGGCGCGATGCCGCCACAGTTCGCGCATCTTCCATTGCTCGTCGCGCCCGACGGGTCAAAGCTCTCCAAACGCCGCCATGGTCCCGTCGTCAGTGTTACTACGTATCGCGATGCCGGATTCCTTCCCGAAGCCTTCATCAACTTTCTCTGCCTGCTGGGCTGGTCGCCAAAAGATGATCGCGAAAAGATGACGCGCCAGGAACTGGTCGATGCGTTTTCGCTCGAAGGCATCAATCGCGCCAATGCCGTCATCAATTTCAAGGAGCCGGCCACCACTCCTGACGAAACGTTCGACCCGAAAGCTGTCTGGCTGAATGCGGAACACATTCGCGGGCTTTCCATAGAGGATCTCAGCACACGCCTCTTGCCCATAGTTCACGCCGCGGGATTCTCAGTTGCACCCGAGAAGATGTTTGTGATCGCGCCGCTCATCCGCGAGCGCATCAAGCTTCTGCGCGATGTCCTGACGGCCGCAGATTTTTTCTTTGTCGATCAACTTCCGCCGTATGACTCCGGCGAGCTCATCCCGCAAAAGGGCGATGCTGTTATGGCGCTAAAAGTTTTGAACCGGGCGCGCGAGGTTCTCTTACAGACGGAATTCACACACGACCCGCTGGATCAAGCACTCCGCGCGGCCGCGCTCAAGCTCGGAGTAAAGGCTGGGCAAATGTTCCAGCCGATTCGAGTCGCGGTTTGCGGGCGCAAGAATGCTCCGCCTTTGTTTGAAACACTACAGGTTCTCGGACGAGAAACATCATTGGCGCGGATCGATCAGGCGCTTGAGAAGTTGGCTGGGACGAAGTAACAAAGCGTCCTGCCATTGCTAATGAGAGGCCGCAAGTTGCGTTGCCTTCTGCCGCGCTGTCGCAGCGTCGCTCGTCATTCCCTTCGCTTCATAGAGGGCCGCGAGCAGGTTTTCATTGTCGGCGTCGTCGGCGGTTTGCCGTTGCTTCACCAATGATGCAATCGCGTCGTCATACAGCTTGAGTCGAGCCTCCATGACGCCCATATTGAAATACGCTCCCGGATAATCAGCATCGATGGCAGCGGCTCGTTTGTACTCTTCCAGGGCTTCCCGATTCTGACGCTGATTGGCGAGGGCGTCCGCCAGCCCGCCGTGGCCGGGAGCGCTGTTGGGGTCGATCTTGAGCAATTGATTAAAAGTTTCTTGCGCTTTTGTCGGCTGCTTTTCTTCCAGATAGATCATCCCGAGTTGGTAGTACGTTTCCTCGTTCCGCGGACTGAGCGCGATCACACGCTGCAATTCCCCTGCCGCATTTGCAAAGTCGCGCTTCGCAACGTAGGCCTGGGCTAACGCTGCGTGGGCGGGTGCAAAATTGGGCCGCAGGCGTACCGACTTCTGCAGTTCCGCAATCCCTTCGTCGGTTTTTCCCTGGCCCAGAAGTCCAACGCCGTTTTGCCCGTACAGCATATAGGCGTGCGCGCGCCGTACCCATAGGCCGGCCCCCAGCACGACCATAACTCCGACCAGCAGCACCGCAATCCGGCGCGAGTAATCGTTATGTCCGGGAGCCATCTTCGCGATGAGCGCGCCCAACAACAGCCCCATGAGCAGGCCGCCGATGTGAGCGGCATTGTCAGTGCGAGCGATGACCGCTCCAAAGAATAGGTTGTAACCGACAAACACGACCACGCTGCGCAGCATGCCGGTCATCGCGGCGCGCGGCAGCGAAAACTCGCCGAGGTAAAACGACGCGATTAACGCCCCTGCAATTCCAAAAATCGCGCCAGAAGCGCCGACGCTCAAGATGACTGGATTCCAGATCACGCTCGCCAGGCTCGCCGAGAGCCCGGTGATCAGATACACCACAGCGAATGTCCAGTGACCATAAACGGATTCCGCCAATCTGCCAAGGTCCCACAGACACCACATGTTGAACGCGATGTGCAGCAAGCCTCCATGAACGAAAACGCAGGTCAGTAGTCGCCACCACTGGCCACTTACGGTGAGAGGGCCGAAATTGGCCCCCCAGTGCACGAGATCTTGCCCCGATGGATTGTCGAGCATAGAAACGCCGGCCAAGGCCATGGCGATAAAGACCGCCACATTGATTCCAAAAATGGCCTGCGTCACCACCATCGAACTTGATTGCTGCCGAGACCAGGGCACTGGTTCGACGCGTTGTAGGGGAATATCTTCGCCGCGCTGCGCCTTTTCGTGCTGCACGCACCACTGGCAGATCTTCTTGCCGAAGCTAAGGGAAGGAAGCTGACGACCGCATCGAATGCAATTTGCCATGAAAGATAAAAGGCCCCGGCGCAACGGCTATTTCCCGAGGCCTGAGTCCCTCTGAACGCAGATTATCACGTGGATTGCTTCGTCAGCCCCGCCAAGCCGCCGCGAATCCGCTCTTCCCATATAAAATACTAGAAGACTATGAGTGCAGCGAATTCATCTTTGCCTAAATCCGAGCCTACTGCGGCTGGCACGAGCGCGACACCCGAGTCTCGCCCCTCGAACTTCATCCGCGACCAGGTCATTGACGATCTGAAAACGAAGAAGTTCGGCGACGCCATCATCCAGACTCGCTTCCCACCCGAACCGAATGGCTACCTGCACCTCGGCCACGCCAAAGCCATTTGCCTTAACTTCGGCTTGGCCGACGAGTTTGGCGGCAAGACGAACCTGCGTTTCGACGATACGAATCCGGAGAAGGAAGAGCAGGAATATGTCGACTCGATCTTGAATGACGTGCGCTGGCTGGGCTTCGAGTGGGACGGCGTTTACTATGCGTCGGATTATTTCGATCAACTCTATGCGTGGGCCATCAAACTCAGCAACGAAGGCAAGGCATACGTTGACGATCTAAGTGCGGACGAAATTCGTAAGTATCGCGGCACGCTCACCGAACCCGGGACAGAAAGTCCGCATCGCAACCGCACGGTGAAGGAAAACCTCGATTTGTTCGAGCGCATGCGCAAAGGCGAGTTTCCGGATGGGTCGCGCGTGTTGCGCGCCAAGATCGATATGGCCTCGCCGAACCTGAATTTACGCGATCCCATCATGTATCGCATTCTGCACGCCGCGCACCATCGCACGGGCGATAAGTGGTGCATCTACCCCATGTACGACTTCGCGCACGGCGAGTCCGATTCTATCGAACATGTGACGCATTCAATCTGTACGCTCGAATTCGAAGACCATCGCCCGCTCTACAACTGGTTTATCCAGCAACTCGGCATTTTCCCTTCGCAACAGATGGAGTTCGATCGCCTCAGCCTGACTTATACGATACTTAGCAAGCGCAAGTTACTCACTCTGGTGCAGGAAAAACACGTCAGCGGTTGGGACGATCCGCGCATGCCCACGCTCTCCGGCATTCGGCGACGGGGCTATACGCCGGAGGCACTGCGCAATTTCTGCGCCGCCATCGGAGTTTCAAAAACAAATGGCACGCTTGAGTTTGCCATGCTCGAACACTTCGTTCGCGAAGACCTGAACAAGCGCGCGCCCCGCGTGATGGCTGTGCTGCGGCCATTGAAGATCGTGATCGATAACTACCCCGAAGGTCAGGTGGAAGAAATGGAGGCCGTCAATAATCCGGAGGATGAGCGCGCCGGAAAGCGCGCCGTTCCATTTTCCAAGGTGCTCTACATCGAGCAGGATGATTTTCGGGAGGATCCCCCCAAGAAATATTATCGCCTCTCTCCCGGGCGCGAGGTGCGGCTGCGTTACGGCTATTTCATTACCGCGACATCGGTGGTGAAGAATGATAGCGGCGACGTGACCGAGGTACATTGCACATACGATCCTGGCACGCGCGGCGGCAACTCTGCAGATGGACGCAAGGTGAAGTCGACCATCCATTGGGTCTCCGCCGCACACGCTATTGATGCCGAGGTGCGAGTTTATGACAAGTTATTCACCAAGGAAGACCCGAACCAGGTTGAGGAGGGTCAGGAGTTTACCGCCAACTTAAATCCCAATTCGTTGGAGGTAATCGCCCACGCAAAATTGGAGCCATCGCTCGCAAATGCCCCAATCGGTAGCCGCTATCAGTTCGAACGCCTGGGATATTTTTCCGTGGATCCGGATTCCAGGCCGGGACATCTTGTGTTCAATCGCACGGTCGCCTTGAAGGATGCCTGGGCGAAGATCGAGAAAAAGTCGGAACCGTAGCATCGATTACTGCGATCGGCCAAAGGTCAACGCCCGCTCGATCTTTGGAGTGCTGATGGATGGCCAGCTTCGGGGTAATCGCATCGACCGCTTCGTTTCCGGTCTTGATTATCAAAAGAGCGTTATATTTCGTCACGAAATTCTGCAACTTAAGGGCAGGTTTTGCGGCGAAGGCGTGAGCCGAAACAGCATTCTGGCAGGACGGGATAACAGTCGTAATTGCCTGAACCGTCCCAGCTACTAAGTCGGCTAGCAAGGTGATCTTTGTCTGCGGGTTCATATCACTCACCTGCGCAACTTGAAGCACCACTTGCTGATCGCCCCGCGGCATAACCTATTCCGATGACGTTGCCGTTCAGGTCCCGTAGTTTACCCGTGCTTTGTTCATAGACCCACAACCTGCTCCTCCTTATGCTTTGCCGGTAGCATCCTCAACCTCACTCGCAGTGGAGTATGTAGAGCTATCTTTGGCAACCGCCCAGCCTATGGACAGTACGAATCCTGCCAGCGCTCCCCGCCAATCGGCAGGCTGGCGATGAGCCCAAGTGCTGAATGCGGCGACAACTGCCGGGCACGACAACACGAAGACAATCGCTGCTGCAGTGTTGGTTTTCCAGTTAGCGCCAAACATTTTCACAAACCACCGCCCGCTCGAAGTCGCTCTCACCTTCGCTATAATGTTTGTTTGCTCTTCCCCGTCTCTTGCAGCCGGGCTTCATGGAAAGGGACCTATGCCGACTGACGTAGTCATGCCCCAGATGGGCGAATCAATCTTCGAAGGAACCATCACCAAGTGGTTGAAAAAGGCTGGTGAAAAAGTCCAGCGTGACGAACCGCTGTTCGAGATTTCCACCGACAAGGTCGATGCCGAAATCCCCGCGCCCGCCAGCGGAGTCCTCCAGGAGATAAAGGTCTCCGAAGGCAATACCGTTCAGGTCAACACCGTTGTTGGAGTAATCGGCGAAGGCGGTGGCGCCCCTGCTTCCGCGCCTTCCAAAGCCGCTGCGCCCGCGCCTGCCTCTTCCCCTGTTCCCGATGCTCCTGCAGCCGCAAGGAAGGAAACGAGAGAAGCTCCAGCGCCCGCACCTACTGCCCCTGAAGCGGAAGACGATTCCGACGTTCGCTCTTCGCCGCTTGTACGCAAGCTCGCTCGCGAGCACAATGTGGACCTGGCGAAAGTAAACGGCACCGGCACCGGCGGCCGCGTTACCAAACAGGACATTCTCGATTTCGTTGAGCAAAAGACGGCTGCCCCGCCGGTTGCAGCACCGGCACCACGTCAAGCTTCGGCGCCCGCGGTTATTCCGGGCGATCTCGTGCCCATGTCCAACATGCGCAAGATCATCGCGCAGCGCATGATCGAATCGCGTCGGACGAGCGCTCACGTCCACTGCATGTTCGAGGTGGATATAACTCGGATCGTCAATCTACGCAACAAACTCAAGAGTGGTTTCGAGCAGCGCTATGGTGCGCGGCTTACCTTTATGCCATTCTTCGTGCGCGCCGCGATCATCGCAATTCAGCAATATCCCATCGTCAATAGTTCGCTCGAAGGCGACAGCATCCGCTACCATAAGCACGTTAATGCTGGGATCGCCGTCGCGCTCGACTGGGGACTTATCGTCCCCGTTCTCAAGAACGCTGACGAGCTTAACTTCCTCGGACTGCAGCGCGGCATCACCGATCTCGGCGAGCGCTCGCGTACGAAGAAGCTCATGCCCACCGACGTCGAAGGTTCTACCTTCACCATCACGAACCCCGGCCAGTTTGGCGCCGTATTCGGCCTTCCAATCATCAACCAACCGAACGTGGCCATCATGGGCGTCGGCGGCATCACCAAACAGCCAATGGTGATTACCGACAAAGATGGCGCGGACTCGATCGCCATTCGCTCGGTCGTTCACCTCACGCTCGGCTACGATCATCGAGTTATCGATGGCGCCGTCGCCGATCAATTCATGGCCGCCGTAAAGAAAACTCTCGAAAACTGGAGCGAAGACGTCGGCTAAAAAAAATTCGGGTTGATCTGATCGTCGGGTCATTGGGCGATTGAACGTCAATGGCCTTTGTTGGAGTGTAACTAGCCCGGTCGTCGGATCTCTTCTAAACCAGCGGAGTTTCTCCGGGAAGTAACGGTCCGTCCTCCGACCGTTCGATGAAATATCGAGCTACGTCATCGCGCAGGCCGCCTTGTTTCCCGTGCAGCGCCATAATCCCTAGGTAGTCTCTCGCAAGGTCGGTTGCGGGATTAAAATTCCATTTCCGCAATAGCGTCCCTCCAGGGAAATACTTGTTGTTCACTCTGGGCATGTCTTTTTTATCTCCTCGCGAGCGTACCCTGCCACGTTTTGCGCCCAATAAGAAAGCCGCTCTAGCGAGCGGCCACTCCTTACGGGTTTACCTAGGTTCCTCTGTGTTCCCTGGCTGGCTCAAGCTTTTGAGGCGGGTAGCGATCGGCCCCGGGAAACTCATAGATTCGTACGTCAGTCCACACTTCGCGGCTCACTGTCAATTCGCGTTTCCAGAAATTGTCGTACGCTCTCTACATAAACATCCGCGAAGTCGACCACCGGTCGGCGTGTTTCGATCAGTACCATCGCCGCTTCAATCTCCCACTCCAGCGCACATAATACCGCGAGCGTCATCATCGGGGCCCGGTGCACTCCGGCCGCGCAATGAATGTAAATTCTCGCCTGCGGGTCGCGCAAAGCGTCCAGCGCAAAATCCACCCCGCGCTTCAGTAAAGCGGGTGGCTTCAGTAAAAAATCATCGTCGGTAGGATTCCATAGTACCCGGATTCCGTATGGTTCCGCCAAGGCCGCATCGTCAAATTCGATCTGCATGTTGAGCACATGCGTCACACCAGTTTGTGCCAGTTCTTCCATATTCCGCGAATTCCAGATCCCGCCCCCAAGCGCCACGCGTTCAGTAACCCAACTCATGTCCATTCTGCGTTCCGCTCGCCTTCCCGGAGGATTCTGAAATCGACGCCTCTTCCATTATTTTGATTCTACTTCACCTCGCCGCTTCTCCTGCTTCTCAAACTGAACGGAAACTCGATCACGCGCAAATAGAAAAGGGCGTGATTTGCGTCACGCCCTTCAGAGTTTTCCCTCCGTCGCTACTCTTGAGTTTAGGAACACCAAATTGAAGGGATGTGTACCGACAGATTTCTGAAATTTATTTCCCCCTTCTTTTAAGCTACTGGCGTGGAATTCGTCGGTTTTGCCCTCTTGACAAAGTTCTGGCCGATTGGTCGACAAGAGTTTCAAGCCGCGTTCCCCGTATTTTGACTTATCGAGCTGACGGCAATTCTTCCGACAAACCACCAGCGAGCAGTATTCGTGAGAGTTGGTCGAGCGCCTCCTGGAGCAGTCGCTCTGCCGTTCGCTGGTTACAACGCAGCAGACGTGCGACCTCCGGTACGGTGCATTCCTCAAGAACGTTCATGGCCAGAAGCTTCTTTTCGGAAGGACTTAATTTTTCGATCGCTCGCTCCATGTCGGCTACGAAGATAACAACGTCCTCAAAGTTTCTCATCGTGTACGACGTAACCCCCGCCAAACACGCATGGCACGGAGCGCAATAAACGCCATCTGCGTTCTGCGGACGGAGCCACAATCCAGCGCAGCGCTCACAATATTTCAGTTCCACCAGAATTGTGCGCCTTCCACATCGTCTATAAAATTGATAACGGGCTCTCTCGACAAAATTAAGACGCGCTAAAAAGCAAGAAGCCCTGGCACCGATTTCTCGGCCCAGGGCTCGTTTCTCTTATGATGACCTGTGTGGCTATTTAGTTTGAAATGATGCCTATCATTGCAATCTGGCAGTTACACCCGATTCAACTTGCCGGAAGTAACCCTCTTCATAGCCCGACTTCAGCACTTCCCCGTTTCTGAACAACAACGCTCAAACGACCGGTAATGGCCGCCGAGAGAACCTCCGCCGCGCGTACCTTACGACGGAATTCCCCAAAACTTCGTTCTTCGTTCCCGTACTCTTCGACATCTATCATGGCTAACTGCCTTTCCTGCGATATAAGTGCAGTAGGATGAATATAATTCACGTATCCTAATATTTAATTAATCATAAAGAGATGTCGTAAATGTCGATTGCTGGTCAGAACGCACTTACCTGTAGCCTACTAAATGTAGGCACACTAATTCGGTGGTGGGTAGTTTCGCTGGTAACGTGCATGCCTTCGCTACCCCGATTTTCCTCTAAGTTCTCCGCGAGAATCTTTCTTGTGAAACCAATGAATGGAACCGAGTTTTGTTTTGCATCCTCCGCATGTTGGCAGCGTAGCTGCATGCGAGGCTCTAACACCAGGCGGCATTATTATGACCCGATAACGCTCGCGCCAGTCCAGCCTGTGCGCGAAACATGACCTGTCGGCCGGGCCTGGAACGATTTTTCGTGGAACTATCCTAACCAAAGCTTCGTATCTGCGTCTGACTTGTTGGTGAGACACCGCTACCGCCCGGAGAGCTGCCGCTATGCCAAAAATTACGCTGCGCCTGCTATTCGCTGTATTAGCCATCACGACCATAACGGCTTCCGCTCGGGCGGACGACTGGTCGAAGACTTACGATCTGACCGGCAAGCCAGAGTTGCGCGTCGAAGCGCGCGACGCGAGCATTCGCGTCGATGCCTGGGATCAAAACAAGATTGAGGCGCACGTCACCACCCGCGGCTGGCACATTGGTGGCGGGGATCTGGAAATTGTCGAGCACCAGCAGGGAAATGCGGTCGATATTGAATTGCGGCAGCCGCATCGCAACCATTTTTCAATTGGAATCGACACTCGTCACACTGAACTCGAGATTCACATGCCGCGCCGCGCGACGGTCAACCTCCATAGCGGCGACGGCGCTGTCTCGGCCCGGGGTCTCGAAGGCGAACTTGATTTTTCGACCTCCGACGGCAGCCTCGAACTCGAAGAAATCGATGGCACTCTCCACGCCCGTAGCAGCGACGGCTCTGTGCGTGTATCAGGCCGGTTCGATGTTCTCGACCTGCGCACCAGCGACGGACGGATCGAGGCCGAAGCGCGGCCCGGTTCTCAAGTTCGCGAGGCATGGGAGATTCGCAGTTCAGACGGCAGTGTCTCGTTGAAAATTCCTGGCGATCTGGCGGCTGACGTCGAATTGCACACCAGCGACGGCAGTATCACGACGGGCATTCCCATTGCGATCGAAGGCAGCGTGCACCCCCATGACTTGCACGGAAAGCTAAATGGCGGAGGAAATCGCTTAACCCTCCACACCAGCGACGGTTCAGTGAGACTGGATAAGTTTTGAGCGACGCGATAATCTCAGAGAGCAATTTCGCGTCCTTCTAGACCTATGAATTGGAAAATTCTGCCTTTCTGTCTTGCGACTCTGCTGCTCGCCGCGTCCGCCTATGCCCAACACTCTGCATCAGAACCCGTTCTGGATGTCTCAGCCATGGATCGAACTATTGATCCGTGTGTGGACTTTTACACTTATTCTTGCGGCGGATGGGTCAAGAAGAACCCGATTCCTCCCGACCAGTCGAGCTGGAGCACCTATGGCAAGCTCGAAGACGAAAACCGCGTACAGTTGCGCACCATTCTCGAAGAGGCTGCGAAAACCAGCGAAGGGCGAGGCGCTGCGAATGACGCCGCCAAGAAGATAGGAGATTACTACGCGTCCTGCATGGATGAACCGGCCATTGAGAAGTTCGGAGCCAAGCCTTTGCAGCCGGGGTTTGATCGCATCGCCGCTCTGCAATCGAAGCAAGGCCTGGCGGAATATGTTTCGACCACTGCGTTTCCCCCTGCCCTCGAGGGCGGCGGCACGCTGTTCACATTTCGCTCGAATCAGGACTTCAAGGATTCCACGCAAGTAATCGCCGAGGCGGATCAAGGCGGCCTCGGCTTGCCTGACCGCGATTACTACTTTAAGGACGACGCGAAATCGGAAGAGTTGCGCAAGGCCTATCAGGCGCATGTCGCCAATATGTTTAAGTTGCTGGGAGACAATCCGGTCGATGCGGCCGCGGAAGCAGCCACGGTGATGCGCATCGAAACTGCGCTCGCCAAAGGCCAGATGACGCGCGTCGAACGGCGCGATCCGCCCAACCTCTATCACAAAATGAGTGTGGAGGATCTGCAAAAGCTCGCGCCTGCCTTCGCCTGGAGCGCCTATTTCGGTAAAATGGGCGTAGGAGCGCTTGGATCCCAGCAGGGAACTCTAAATGTGGTTACGCCGAATTACTTCCACGTGATGAGCGACGAAATCGAAAAGGAAAGTCTGGCGGATTGGAAAACATATTTACGATGGCACGCTGTTCATGATGCCTCGAACTACCTGTCGTCCGCCTTCGTCAAAGAGCGCTTCAGTTTCTATGGCAAAGCTTTGCGCGGGCGCGAGGCACTGCCTCCTCGGTGGAAACGCTGCACCAACGACGTGGACGACGACCTTGGCGAAGCATTGGGCCAGGTGTATGTGGCAAAGTATTTCAGTCCGGAGGCGAAGCAGGCGGCGCTGAAAATGGTGCTGGAAATCGAGGCCGCGATGCAGAGTGAAATCCAGACCCTGCCGTGGATGGGAGCGGCAACGAAGCAGCAGGCCCTCACCAAGCTCCACGCAATCGCCAACAAGATTGGTTATCCCGACAAGTGGCGGGACTATAGCACCCTGCAAGTTGTGCGCGGAGACGAAATTGGCAACGCGGAACGGGCGTCGTGGTTCGAGTTTCATCGCTGGCTCGCAAAAATCGGCCAACCCGTCGACCGCAACGAATGGGGCATGACGCCGCCCACCGTCAACGCCTATTACGACCCGCAAAAAGACGACATTAACTTCCCGGCGGGAGTGTTGCAGCCGCCTCTGTTCAGCGCGCTCTCGGATGCTGCGCCCAACTATGGCGATACCGGCGCTACGATGGGCCACGAGTTGACCCATGCATTTGACGACGAGGGCAGCCAGTTCGACGCGCAAGGCAATCTGCGCAACTGGTGGACCGACGCCGACCGCAAGGAGTTTGAGCAGCGCGCAAAATGCGTGGTCGACCAGTATTCCGGCTACACAATCATCGACGACATCAAGATCAACGGCAAACTGACGAATGGCGAAGATCTGGCCGATCTGGGCGGTACGCTGCTCGCCTATCTGGCCTGGAAGGAAGACACGAAAACTCAAAAGCTGGAGCCACTCGATGGATTGACCCCAGAGCAGCGCTTTTTCGTTGCCTATGGACAAAGCTGGTGCTCAAACGAGCGCGATGAAGACAAGCGTCTGCGAGCGACCGTCGATCCGCACTCGCCGGAAAAATACAGGACGAACGGAGTTATTTCGAATATGCCGGAGTTCCGTGATGCATTTCACTGCAAGCCCGGCCAGCCGATGCTGCGAGAGAATGCCTGCCGCGTGTGGTAATCATCTATAAATAGCGAACTGCGCGATTTTTTGGGCCGAGAGGCGGTAGCCGCAGCGAGCAGCTCTCGGCCGCGAATTCTAGCCGCGCTCGAAAGCGTGCTTTTCTTCTAACTGCCGAAGCGCGTCGGCCATCTCCGACTCGAAGCGGTCTTCTTGGTTCATCAATAGCGGCAACGCCTCAGCATAGCGCCGCTCCATAGTAAAGAGCCCTCGCTGTGCGAGTCGGTCGGCGATCTCAGCGATATGGTCGGTTGTGGTTTCAAGGTAGAGCGCCTCGATCGGATCGCCCAGCCACACCTCTCGGCCGGCCAGACGTGTTTGCCAATACACTTTGCGCTCGATCAAGCGCTCAATCTCTTCATCGCTAGCCTTGCCGAAAACCCACTGCTTGAGTTTGAAGCTGTAGTGGCGGCTCGAGAACGGCAGCGGCACAAGTTTGCCCGACTTCACGAATTCCGTCTGCTTGTGATCGACCTCCTTGCGCAAAGCATTGATGACCGGGCCTTCCGTATCTTTCGCTTCGAGTGAAGGCAGCACTTCGCGCAGTGTCGCGGAGAGATTGACCGCGACAAGGGCACGCAGCCCATCGGAATGTTCCAGCGTGATTACCGTGTGCAGGACGTCGAAGTCCGCTCCCGACGTGGCATGGCGAAAAGGCCATTCGAGTTTAAAACTCAGCGGCAGGCCGGTGCGAGTCACATAGATAGTCTTTGGCGCTGACATCGGTGTCGTAGAGCTCATGGTCGATCGTTTCGTCCTTGCTTCAATTTTATCCCGAGAAAACCTGACTTGCCGCCTGTAAAGCTGGTCACGCTCGCCACAACTGCAACAGGTTCCAGATGGCGGACGCGCTCAGCAACCCTAGCAGGGCAGCCGCTATAAACAAGCTCTGTCGAGTTTCCATCAAATCCGCGAACACTCCGCTGACAAATACGAACAGGAATAACAGCATCGCCAGGTAAAAACCTTGCCCCGGAAAACTTGGAGTGCCCAAACCGAAAATGAGGAATAGCGCAGCCATCACAAGCGGTGCGGTGTTGCCGAAATAGCGTGCCCGTTTCCACGCAAAGTACGTGATCAAAGCTACGGGTAGAACGATTATCAGAGGCGGACTGCTGGCGAAGATCGTTCGCAAAGCGGCGCGGTAAGAGATGAACGTTCCAAAAGCTGCTGGCTCCACACTGATCCAGCGGGCGTGCAGCAATCCCTGCCAGAATAATGCAGGTTCAAAGAAGTAAGCGGCAAATAGCAGAACGCCAGCAACTGCAAGGGCTGCGGCCCAGATCGTGACCACGGCGCGCGGCCGAACCGGCGCGACCCAAAGCATAAGGGGCAGGATCACCAGCGCCAGTATCGCCAGCGAAAACTGGTTGCCGATCGCCAATGCCAAAGACAGTCCCAGAAGCAAAATGCGCCGCCAATTCCAGAGCACAACTTCGCGCGGAGCATAGAGCGTGTGCGCTACCGCAATGGCCGTGAAGATAGTTCCGAATGCTCCCCATACCGCGCCCATTTCACCCACACTCTGCGCTCCGACCACGTTCACGATGATGGCCGGCGAAAAACAGTAGAGCGCGAGCGCGATGTATCCTCCTGCGTTGCCGTAAAGACGGCGCGCGACATACCACAGCGAGGCTCCGAGCATGACGCCGAAGAAGAGATATGGACTCGCAGCCACCATCGGCAGAAGAGATTGCGGCAGCCATGAATCGGAACGCACCAGCAACGGCGCAGCGGCGATCAGGTAGTAAAGGGGCGAGCGATCCTGATCGAAGCCGTCGCTGACGCGAAGATGACCGGCGCGTCCCGCGGAAGGCACCCCAGTCGCGGCTTCTGACCGCAACGACTCGGGAGTTCCGGCGATAATCCCCTTCTTCCACTGGCCAAGACCCTGATAGATGCGTAGAGCCTGATCGGAATCCGGTATCAAAGCCTGCATGGTTTGGACATGCACCAACCAGCCGCACTGCAACAGGTAAACAAGAAGTATCGCGGCCGCGATGAATTGTGGAGCGCGGAAAGCCTCGGGATGAAGAAATCGTCGCAACATTTCCGTAACAGGCAGACTGAGTGTTTTAACATGTCCGAGACGGTGCTGGTTAACTAAAGATGGATAAGGATCCGTTGTCCCGTTCTTCCGAGGAACCTGAATCTCCATTGTCGGATGGAGCGAAGTCGGATCGAACAAAGTCGGATGAGACAAAGTCGACTTTGCTTTCCTCCCCGCCTCTACCTTCGCCTACGAATCGCAACGTTTTCATCGGTCGAAAAGGCATCTTTCGCGGCGCGTTTTGGCTGATTTACCTGGCCATGGCGTGGTTCGTTTTCCAGGTGGAAGGCTGGCTCGTAGCGTCTCTTCGCTCCGATCTGAATCTGCTGTGGTGGCGCTTGACGATCGAAGGCTGCCTCATGCTCGCCGCGATTTTGCCGGGCTTCGTCATGGCGCGCATCGAAAGCAGACCATTCGGCGACTTCGGACTGCCGGCGGGGCGCGCCTTGCGGCGAAATTTCTGGGTAGGAACGTTGTGGGGGATCGCATCACTAAGTGTGCTTATGCTGGTTTTGCGCGCAGCGGGCGCGTTCCAGTTTGGCTCTCTCTCGCTGCATGGCGTTCGCATTTTCAAGTTCGCGGTGTATTACGCTGTGCTTTTTCTATGCACAGGATTTTTTGAAGAATTCCTGGTCCGCGGCTACTCGCAGTGGGCGCTGGCGCGAGTGATGAACTTCTGGCCGGCGGCGGCAGTTTTGTCGGTTGCATTCGGCTACATCCACGGCGCGAATCCTGGCGAATCGAAGACTGGCCTGGTGGCGGCGGGATTGATCGGCTTGTTTTTATGTCTCACGCTGCGGCGGACCGGCGATTTGTGGTGGGCCGTCGGCTTTCACGCGGCTTGGGATTGGGGCGAGAGCTATCTCTACTCCGTTCCCGACAGCGGCACGCTCTTGCCCGGACATCTCATCAATTCCAGCTTTCACGGTCCCGCTTGGCTAACGGGCGCCTCGGTTGGCCCGGAAGGAAGCTACCTCGTATTCGCCGTGATCGGAGCGCTCTGGGTCTTATTTGACCGAGCATATCCGGAGGTGAAGTATGGCGCGCGCTAGTGGTGGCAACTCCGAATGTCCGGGCATCCCCTCTCCATGTTTTTGCCGTGCTACCGGTCTATTGGAATCATGGAGTTAGGCTGTGCTGTTCCGCCAAAGTATTCATTCCAGAAACTTTATAGTCAAAATCCTGAAATGATTGGAGTTAACGCGTTGTAAAAGAACCCCGAAGCGAGCGATCTTTTAGAATCAATGGCTTGCATAAGTGCCCTCTTAATTGGCGGGATTATACACCGGCTTAACTATCTTGCTGCACGGCCAAAACCAAGACCAAAAGCAACGGCGGCGGACACGAGTGTCCGCCCCACACAACCCAATCAAAATCAGCCACGTCGAGTGCCTTTTCCAATATTTCTTTGCTTTTTATTCGCCTCGTGCGATACTGCTTCGGAGATATTTATTTTCGGCCCGGTTTTGCTGTGGTGCTCCTCATACTTCCACAGGCAGAAAAAGGTTACGATGCAACGCACTCAACTCAACATCGTGGCTACCCTCGAAACTTCCGTCGGACGTTTGCCCTCAAACCTTGAAGCCGAGCGCTCCATCCTCGGCGCGGTTCTGCTCGACAATCACGCCTTCAACGATGCGGCGGAACATCTCAGGCCGGAAGACTTTTCCATCGATTCTCACCGGCGTATTTATTCGCGGATGATGGATCTGGCAGAGTCGTCGCGGCCGATCGACATCATTACGCTGGTCGAAGAACTCGAGCAGAAAAAAGACCTTCAGGCGGTCGGCGATGTGGGTTACATCTCTGGATTGCTGGACGGTGTGCCGGACCGGCCTTCGATTGAGCACTATGTTCGCATCGTTCGCGACAAGGCTATTCTGCGCGGACTGATCAACGTAGCCACTGCCGCCATCGCCAAGGCCAGCGAACAGGCCGATCCCGCGGACGAGATTCTTAATGAGGCCGAGGCTGCCGTCTTTCAGCTCTCGGAGAAGCGGATCGGCAAGGGCTTTCAAGGCATCAAAGAGATTGTCCGCAACTCTTTTGGCTCGGTCGATGCCTTGCTGCAGCGCGGACGGCGCATCACTGGGCTCGCCACGCACTACAGCGATCTCGACGAGATGACTAGCGGCTTCCAGAAGGCCGATCTGGTGATTATTGCGGCCCGCCCGTCGATGGGCAAGACCGCGTTTGCCATGAACATTGCTGAGAACGCCGCCATTGACGATGGCAAAGTCGTCGGCGTCTTCTCGCTCGAAATGTCGAGCGAGGCGCTGCTGCAACGCCTGCTCTGTTCTCGCGCCATTGTCGATGCGCAGAAGCTGCGTACTGGCTCGCTCTGGGGTGATGACATGAAGAAAATCGTTCGCGCCATGGAAGAGCTTTCCAACGCGCTGATTTTTATCGACGACACACCCGGAATTTCGTTGAGTGAAATGCGTGCCAAGGCGCGTCGCCTTAAGCAGTCGCAGGGTCGCCTTGATCTGCTGGTTGTCGACTATCTCCAGCTGATGTCCGGCGGCAGCAAGCGCTTCGAAAATCGCACTCAGGAAGTGTCTTCTATTTCGCGTGGGCTGAAGGCCATCGCCAAGGAACTCGGTGTGCCCGTGGTCGCCCTATCGCAGCTTAGCCGTGCTCCGGAGAGTCGGGGCGGCGATCACCGGCCGCAACTCTCTGATCTCCGCGAATCGGGATCAATCGAACAGGACGCCGACGTTGTTATGTTTATCTTCCGCGAAGAGATCTATAAGCAGGACGATCCCGATCTCAAAGGCCGCGCGGAAATCATCATTGCCAAGCAGCGCAATGGGCCGATCGGCAAGTTCAATCTGGCGTTCTTGCACAACTCGACACGCTTCGCGAACATGCTTGAGGGCAATAACGAGCCTGCGGAGTAAATCAAGCCCTGGAAGGCTCGTTGAGGGCCGCCGCTACATGCCAGCCCGAACTTGCAGGATACAATCAGTCTATCGTTGTGAAACCTGAGCGCGAGACGCCGACGCCCTGTGGAAAAATTTGTGGATGAGAAGGCCTCCTTTTCGCATTCTCTCGTTCCGACCGGCCGGTAGCGATATTCCGGCACTTTTCCAGCACCCCTAAAGCTATGTTTCTAAGTTCGTTAACCGGTGCTGCCCAAGCCGGAGACGGAAGCACTTGCGAATCAGCACTTTCGTCACGAAATATGAGATTTGCACATAAACCGAAAGGCTGTACTCCGCATCCGGAGCGCTCGGAAGGCGTCCAGATCAGTCCAGAAGGGCAATAAAACTAGGTTTTGAACGCCACTGCGGGTCTGCCGTGCATCTCGAGTGAAGCTCGATTGCGTTTACCGTTTACCTATGCGAAAAATTAGCTACTACCCTCACCGACCTTCAACACCGCCAGAAAAGCCTCCTGCGGGATATCCACCCGCCCGATGCGCTTCATCCGCTTTTTGCCCTCTTTCTGTTTTTCCAGCAGCTTGCGTTTGCGCGTGATGTCGCCGCCGTAGCATTTGGCGAGCACATTCTTACGGATCGCGGGTACCGTCTCGCGGGCAATGATTTTGGCGCCAATTGCCGCCTGAATGGCCACCTCAAACATCTGGCGCGGGATGAGTTCCTTCATCTTCGCGGCCAAAGCCCGCCCGCGATCATAGGCAAAGTCGCGATGGATGATGGTCGACAATGCGTCCACCGGCTCGCCCGCCACCATGATGTCGAGTTTGGCCATGGGCGACGTCCAGTTGCCCGACAGATGATAATCGAGCGAAGCATAGCCGCGAGAGACTGACTTCAGCCGGTCGTAGAAATCGAGGACGATTTCATTGAGCGGCAGCTCGTACTGCAACATTACGCGGGCAGAACTGACATATTCAAAACTTTTCTGCTTGCCGCGCTTTTCCTCGACCAATTTCAGAATGCCGCCCACGTATTCTTCATTGGTCAAAATCACGGCGAGAATGACCGGTTCTTCGACTTTGGCGATCTCGCTGGTATCAGGCCAACGCGATGGATTATCTACCTCGATCACTTCTCCGTCGGTCTTCGTAATCTGGTAGCGCACGCCTGGCGCCGTCGTGATCAGCTCGAGATTGTATTCGCGCTCGAGGCGTTCCTGAATGATTTCCATGTGCAGCAAGCCCAAAAAGCCGCACCGGAAGCCGAATCCGAGAGCTACTGAGCTTTCGGGCTCGAAGAAGAATGACGAGTCGTTGAGTTTTAATTTTTCGAGAGCCTCACGCAGTTGGGTGTGTTCGTGCGCGTCCACGGTATAGAGGCCGGCAAAAACCATGGGCTTGATTTCTTCAAACCCGGGCAATGCTTGGAGCGACGGCCGGTCGTCGTCGGTGATCGTGTCGCCGATTTTTGTGTCGGCGACGTTCTTAATATTCGCGATGATGAACCCAACCTCGCCCGCGACTAATTCTTCGACCTCTACCGGCTTCGGGGTAAGCGTGCCTAAAGTTTCCACTTGAAAGACGTGGCCGTTCGACCATAGCCGGATCTTCTGTCCCTTGCGCAGCGTGCCTTCGAAAACGCGCGCCAACACCACCACTCCGCGATAGGGATCGAACCACGAATCGAAGAGCAATGCTTGCAGATGGCGCTCGGGCGAGCCCTTCGGCGGCGGAACGAGCTTTACGATCGCTTCTAGAACGTCGGGCACGCCCTGACCGGTTTTTGCGCTGATGAGCAGCGCGTCTGACGCATCGAGGCCCACCGCGCTTTCGATCATCTCCTTGGTGCGCGGAATGTCGGCGCTCTGGAGGTCGATCTTATTGATGACAGGGATGATTTCGAGACCGTGATTGATTGCGAGGTAAGAGTTCGCGAGCGTTTGTGCCTCAACGCCCTGCGACGCGTCCACCACCAACAATGCGCCTTCGCAGGCGGCGAGCGAGCGTGAGACCTCATAAGAAAAATCGACGTGGCCGGGCGTATCGATCAGATTGAGCTGATAAATCTGGCCATCCTGCGCCGGGTACAACATGCGGACAGCATGGGCCTTGATCGTAATGCCGCGTTCGCGCTCCAAGTCCATTGAGTCGAGAACCTGCTCCTGCATTTCCCGCATGGCCAGCGACCCGGTAAGCTCCAGCAGGCGGTCGGCCAGCGTGGATTTTCCATGGTCAATGTGTGCAATGATCGCAAAATTGCGGATGTGAGCTGCATCCATGAGGATAGGTCGATTCTAGCAGGGTGGGGCGCTGTAACTTTCGGTAGTGGGTCAGTTTGGTTTTCGTAAATCCCAGTTGGTTTCGCTAAGTCTCCAACCGTCCCGCTTGCGTGGCCATGATAAGTATCAGCATGAAGGTGGAATAAGCGCCCACACATGAGGCATTGGAAATCGTGAGAAATGGAGTTACCCGGCCACGTGCTGTTGAACACATCTTGCAAGGGACAACTGGCGTGCACCAGAAAGAATGTTCCCTCATTCACGACCGCAATTAGTTGGCGCGCGCTGTCCTGATACTCGCGAGGAGTACTGATGTTGAGGAGGCGACGGCTCGCCAGGAAAAGCGAAACACTGCCTTCTGCAAAAAGCATGGACAGGTAACTCAACCCTCGAACCGAGGGTGGACGAGAGAGGACCTTTGCGATCGTGGCCTCCCTCATTGATACAAATGTGCTGGTCTACCGTTTTGACGCCCGTTATCCGGAGAAGCAGCGCATTGCACGGGATGTTCTGCATCGGGGACTTAGAGATGATTCCGCCCGAATTCCCCACCAGGCGCTGATCGAGTTTGTGTCTGCGGTGACCCGCACAAGAGTTGGCTCTGATCCTCTGTTATCTGCGGATGAAGCCCGCCACGAAGTGGAAGAACTGATGACGCAGTTCCCCATCCTTTATCCCAACGCTGCGATTGTCCGTTCCGCGCTCTTAGGCGCGGCAGGGTATCGGTTTTCCTGGTTCGACGCGCACTTCTGGGCCTACGCGGAGCACTACGGCTTGGAAGAAATCGTCTCCGAGGATTTCGAGCACGGGCGTCTGTACGGGAGCGTGAGGGTGAGTAATCCGTTTCGGTGAAGGATGCGGCCGATCCTTATTCCAACAACGAAAGAAGGGCGCGATCACTCGCGCCCTTGATTCTGCGGAGCTTGGCTCCGCTGGACGGCCGAGGGCGGCCGTCCCTACCTGAGTTGTATTAGTCTCTCACTCCATCCATAAACGCCCGCAGCTTTCGCGAGCGCGATGGATGCCGTAATTTGCGCAGTGCCTTGGCCTCGATTTGCCGGATGCGCTCACGGGTTACCGCGAACGACTGGCCGACTTCTTCGAGCGTGTGCTCCGAACCGTCTTCCAGTCCAAAGCGCATCTTGATGACTTTCTCTTCGCGTGGTGTCAGCGTGCGCAGCACCTGCGAAGTCTGGTCTTTGAGGTTGACGTTGATCACCGCTTCCGCCGGAGACACGACCGCCCGGTCCTCGATAAAATCACCCAAATGCGAATCTTCCTCTTCGCCTATCGGCGTTTCGAGGGAGATCGGCTCCTGTGCAATCTTTAACACCTTGCGGACTTTTGCGACCGGAATGTCCATCCGCTTGGCGATTTCTTCCGATGTCGGTTCGCGTCCTAGTTCCTGCACCAGTTGCCGCGACGTGCGGATCAGCTTATTGATCGTTTCGATCATGTGCACCGGGATGCGAATCGTACGCGCCTGGTCGGCAATGGCACGAGTAATCGCCTGCCGAATCCACCACGTGGCATAAGTCGAAAACTTATAGCCGCGGCGGTATTCGAACTTGTCGACGGCCTTCATCAGGCCGATGTTGCCTTCCTGAATAAGGTCGAGAAACTGCAAGCCGCGATTGGTGTATTTCTTCGCAATCGAGACCACCAGTCGCAAGTTCGCTTCGATGAGCTCGCGCTTGGCGTGCTCCGCGTCCATGTCGCCCTGGATAATCTCGCGCTGAGTACGCTTGAGTTCCTGGAACAACAAGCCCGCTTCCACTTCAAGCTTTTCCAGCTCTCCGCGGACGGCGCGCGACTGCTTTTTGTATTCCTTCTTCTGCTCTTCACTGCGCGTCGCATCGGCCCGCTTTTCCAGATTCTGGATCTGCCGGTCGAGCGAGCGCATGCCATCGACCGTGCGATTGACGCGGTCGATGAGGCGCTTGCGTTCGTTGTTGGTGAAACCGAGCTTGCGAACTGCGATGGAGGTGCGAACAATCGCATGCGCCAGTTGAAAACGATACCGCCGATGGTCGCGCGGGCGCTTCTTTAGATTAACCGCCGCCAGCTTTTCCTGGAGAGGCGCGACTTTCTTGTAAAGCTTATCGAGCGTGCTGATCTTCGCGAGAAACTCTTTCAGACGCTTGTCGACAATCTCTTCCGTAATCTCCTCTTCATCGAAAGTGACTAGCTCTTTAATGGAGCGGACACCCTTCTCGAGGTCCTCGCCTAAGGCGAGTAGTTCACGGATAACAATCGGCGAGCGCGAAAGCGCCTTCAGAACGCGGTTTTGCCCCCGCTCAATCCTCTTAGCGATTTCAACTTCGCCTTCGCGGGTAAGCAGCGGGACCGTTCCCATCTCGCGTAGATACATGCGGACAGGATCATTGGTTTTTTCCAGAGCCCCCGGGGTTAGGTCGAGTTCGACGTCCTCGGACGCATCATCAACTTCTTCGAATTTTTTTTCCAGATCGGTCGTCGGCCCTTTCGAGCTTTCGAGTACATCAATTCCTTGCGTTCCGATCGTGGTTAGCAGATCTTCCAGGTCCTCAGGAGAGTGCACATCGTGCGGGATAAGGTCGTTGACCTGATCATAGGTCAGATATCCCTTCTCTTTGCCTGC
>JGI12635J15846_10000702_pt1 | contig 29156 bp, 24 predicted proteins | sample BlaSpr_A8_OM2_M2_FD_15846 | JGI IMG/M metagenome (IMG submission 15846)
GAAGCCACGATGAGCTTTTTGGGATTAGGCGTTCCTCCGCCCACCGCGAGTTGGGGGTCGATGCTCAACGACGCGCGCTCGCATCTTTTTGACGCGCCGCATCTCGTGCTTTTTCCGGCCTTTACCGTGATGCTTGCGGTGCTCGCCTTTAACTTTATCGGCGACGCGTTGCGCGATCTGCTCGATCCTCGATCGCGTATCGAAGCGGGCTTGTAAGCGCTTGACATCTATCACTTAGCGAGCAAATTCACACCTCTTTAACATTTGCCCAAAATATTTCAGGGTTTCCGGATTGACTCGCAAGCGTTGACCTTTGCGCCGTTCCCACGTCTATAAGCCAAGACCGAAATCGCGGGAACTTTTTCAAGGGTGATTCGTATCAATAGACATTAAGCGTTGAGGATGGTTTCTATGAACAGACAAATGGAATTCGAATTTCAAGTCGAACGCCTGCAAGACGTAGCCGTCGTGAACTGCTCTGGACGCATGGTCCGCGGAGCCGCGCTCGACCAATTGCGCCGCAGCATCGAGCAACTGGAGCGTGTCCGCGTGCTCGTGCTCGATGTTTCCAATGTCGATCATCTCGATGCTGGTGGCTTGGGAACGCTTCTACTCGTGCGTCGTTGGGCTGCACGTAACGGTGCGAGTATGAAGCTGGTGAATCCGCCCGTCTTCTTCCGCCGCTTGCTCGAGGCGACGCATCTCAACTCGGTCTTTGAGGTTTCGTCCCTGAAAGAAGCAATCTGTATTCTGCGCGCGAAAGACTCCCCGTCCGCGCGCTTCGCCATCGCCTGAGCAAATGAGCCAGGGCGCGATGGGTTATAATTCGCGCCCATGCTTCTGCATATCGGTTGTCAGTTCTCAGTCGTCAGTTCTCAGTTCTCAGGGCTGTCCGCTCAACTTAAGATTTCCTTGCCGCGCTGCAAATTCTCCCCGTTCGAATAAATGCAAGTTCTAAGCGAGGTGATGGCCGCGCGGCGTTGTGCAGCGACGAGGTTGCTTCGTCACGACAGAAAACAATCAGACTACTGTTCGTTGGTGGTTGTTTCGGCACGCCTGGCAATGGTTCCATTCGCAGGCGCGATGCTGGGGGCGGCGAGCGTGCCGGTCATCTCCCACGACTGGTCGTCGCCACGCGTAATAACGAAATCGCAGTAGTTGCTTGCGGAAGCCGTTCCGCTCACCTGATAAATGCCGTCGTGCGACTCCAGTTTTCCGGCCGAGAGTTCCCACTCGCCTTTCTTCAAACGCAGCTCTCCGGTGAAACGATGGACCGGCAGCGGCGCAGGCGATCCGGGAATCTCGACGTGCGGCAGTGTCCCGTTGCGCATGACGAATTGCAGCCTGCCTTCGGAGTCAGCCAATAGCCCGCGAAAGCTGTCGGCGGATCCATCCATGTCGAATTCTCCGTCGACTGTTCCAGTAATCCATGCATCATTCATTAATGCCGCGACTTCTGGCAAAGCAATATCGCGGAGCGTTCCGGTGCCGTGATAGCGAGGGCCGATCGCGGAGGGCGCGTGAGAGCGGCCTTCTTCATGCGCTGCATCACGATTGGAAACATCAATCGTCCAGTCCCCTTGATGAATGCCTTGTAACAGTTGTGCGTGCAGCGCTGTCAGCGTGATCTTGCCTCGATCCACTTCTACACGCGACGCAACCATGGTCGCGGCGATCTTCTTCAGTAAGAGTCGAGCAACATGCAAATTGCCGTGTGCTTGCATGGCAAGCAGAGGCGATGTTCCGGATGCATCGTTCGGATTAGAATCGGAGTTCAGAATGTGATACCACGGACGTTTGGCGGGATGCGGCGTGAACCATTCGGCGAGTTCGGCCGTTGAAAGCTGATCGGCAGAGAGATCGAACTGGAAGGTGCAATTGCGAACGATGCCTGGTGCGGTGCCGGAGCTCGCGTCGGCAGCGGAATTGGCGGCGGTGCAGTGACGGGGCGCAGTCAGGTTGCCGCTCCAGTGGGTGTTTCCTATGCGCGCAGAAATCTTCTGCATCGATAGCGTGTCCGACGTGAGGGAGATATTTGCTGCGTTGATCTGAATCGGCTCATTCAGGCCGCGCGTTTCGGCGCGGACGTTTCGCAGTTGCGCTGTTCCGAGCGTCGAGGGAGCAGCAAACCCTTGCCATACGCCAGAAATGCTTACATCCAATTTCGCGGAGCCCTCGGCCGTCGGGCGGGCTAGGGGCAAGCCTAGAACGTTCTCCAGGCTAAACAAGTCGTTGAGTTGGGCGTCGCCGTGCAGTGAGAAAAGATAACCCGCGGCCGAGATCCAACCGCCAGTGTTCAACGGCGGGGAGCCATTCATAGCCAGTTCAGACGGACCGATCTGCAGGCGAAGGTCGCTCAGTGCCACGCGTTTTCGCGGCGCCACATGTCGTCTCGTTCGCAGGAGATTCGTTACTGTCTTCGGGGAGATCACGATCGGTGGGTCCGTATCGTCCGCGACCAGTGCTAAAGGAATCGTGCCGAACGCAATTGCATCCTTTCCCCCGCTCGAAGACAGAATGACGTTGGTCGCCGATCCTTTACCGGTCCATGCCTGGGGTGAAAAGAGCGATGCTACATCGTTCGACGCTCGGTAGACGCGACGTTTGGCATTGAACTCCGCGCTCAGCAATCCGCTGGCTGTGAGATCAGCGGGTATCTGCTTCTTGGCTTGGCGCAACAGTCGAACTACGGAAGTCAACGGCACTTTCTCGACAGCGAGAGTCAAATCGTAAGTCGGTGCTTGCGCCACAAGCGCAAGCGTTCCGCTAAGGCGTAACGTGCCGCCACCCACGGGCGAGTCGCATAGCAGATCGGCCAACGCGCTGGTCATTGCGTTGTATTCGCCCGAGCAAACAGTGGCCAAGCGCACACTTTCGGTGCCGACAATGTCGTAGCGGCGAAAATCTTCGACACTCGTTTGGCTCTTGATCTGCAACGCTTCGGGAGTACCGGAGATATTGGCCGTGAAATTCAAGCCGCCGCGCCATCCGCGATCTTTTCCGCTGAGCAACTGGGTGATTTGCCCGAGCTGCCCATAATGCCATTGCACCGCGAGCTGAAGCGGGGTCAAGCGCAAGGTTGGCGCGCGCTGCCACGTGGCATTGATTTGGACGATTCCGGTGTCGGTAAGATGGAAATCAGTGCGCACTGGTTCGGCCTTGATGCGAGCGCCCCAGGAATTTTCTGAGTCTTGCCAGAGCGCAACGTCCGCATCCATCAGCGCATATGACTTCTTTGTCTGCCCGATCTTGAAATTGACGCGAGCGCCCGTCGCTTCAAGATAAGGGAAGGCTGGACGCCGCTCAGACGCCCGCTTGGCGGTGGGGGCGGCGGGAATTTGCGCGTTGCGTTCGATCAGACTTGCCAGATTCCACCGGCCCTGATCGTTGCGCACCAGATTGATGCTGGGTTCGGTGGCGCTCAGGGTCGCGATCTCGAGCCGGCCGCGCAGCAGGGAACTGAGCCGTATGGCGGCGGAAACGTCCTCCGCGCGAATCATCGGCTCAGCGCTGAATGCCGGAGCATCATAGATGACAAGCCCTTCGAGATCGAAACCGGGCCGCGGCAGCAGCCGCAAGCGTACGTTATCCAGTGTGACGCGGCGACCAAGCGCTCGGCCAATGGAATCCGCGATCCGGGTTCGCAAGTGATATACGACCGGACGGAAAAGAAATAAAACGAGCAGGAGAACCGCGATGGCGGCTATGGTTTGCTTCGATCGCAGCAGCTGGGATTGCGAAAACTTCACTGCACCTTTCACTGCACTTCTCACTGTACTTGCCGGAAAGTTCGCGACCAGCGCGTCTCATCGAAGAAGTGGATTATGGTATAGGCCAGCGACGCAAACCCGCGCGAACTATCAGGTGGCGTGTTGAATGACCAGTATATGAACATGGGGCGGCCGATCAAATTTTTGCGCGGCAGAAAGCCCCAGAAACGGCTGTCATAACTCACGTCGCGATTATCGCCCATGGCGAAGTAGCTGTCCGGCGGCACCACGATGTCGTCTCCCACGATGTGCGAAGGCAATTCCTGCGCCCATTTTTCGTTGCGCACGCCGTACATCTCCGAGGGCGGAACGGCGGGAAAATTATCGGTGTAGGGATTGTGCTGCCTCTTGTGGCGAACGAACGGCTCAAGCAATCTCTCGCCGTTGCGGTAGACCACGTCGTCGCGCAAGTGGATGCGGTCGCCGGGAACGCCGATGATGCGTTTCACCAGGAAGAGACCCGGTTGTTCCGGCGATAAAAATACCGCAATATCGTCGCGGTGTAGGTCCCGATAAGGTAGCAGCGGCCCCATCCAATGGGTCGGCGGGGCGAACTGTTCGCGATTCACAACGACATGGTCGCCAATAAGCAAAGTGTCTTCCATTGAACTCGATGGAATCTCAAAGTTCTGGAGTACGAACGTCATGATGAACAGCACGATGACAAAAAGCTCGGCCAACGAAGCGAAAAATTCCACCGGTGTCTCGCGCGGTTCCTGCTTGGCGGCTTCCTGTTTTGTGGGCAAAGTTTTCGCGATCGTCGGCATGAGTTTCGAAAAAATTCCTCTCAGCGCACCAGTTTGAGGGTTCGCGACCAGCGCGTTTGATCGAAGAAATGAATAATGATGTGCGTCATGAAGCCCAGCCGATCGCCGACGCTGCGCATCTGGTATTGGTCGGGCGGCGTGATAAACGACCAATAGATAAACATGGGGCGGCCGATCACGTTCTTTCGCGGAATGAATCCCCAGTAGCGACTGTCGTAACTTACGTCGCGATTGTCGCCCATGCCAAAGTAACTGTCGGGCGGCACAACCAGCTCTTCGCCTTGAATATATTGCGGAAGTGAAAATTGCCAATAATCGGCGAGTTGGTCGACAGGCGAGGGCGCGACCGCCGGGAAATTCATCCGATAGGGACATCGGGCGCACTCGGGATCGGTTGGGTCACCCTTAAATTGAACGTAGGGTTCGTCGAGCTTTTGGCCGTTGCGATAGACGACCCCATTTCGCAGATGAATGCGATCTCCGGGAATCCCGATGATGCGCTTCACCACGAACAGCCCATGCTCGGCCGGCGAAAGAAATACGACAATGTCGCCGTGGCGAATGTCGCGATAGGGCATCAGCGGCCCCATCCAGTGGGTTGGCGTCGCGAACTGCTCCCGGTTAACGAATACGTGGTCGCCGATCAGCAAAGTATCCTCCATCGAACTGGAGGGAATCTCAAAGGCCTGTAGAACGAAGGTGATGATGAACAGGCCAGTGACCAACACTCCGGCCAGGGACGCGAGGAATTCGACGGTAGTTTCCCGCGGCTTTTCATCCACGGGCTTCTCGTTATTGTTGGCGTTAACGCTCTTGTCGGTTATGACTTCTTCTTGCTTGGGCACGTTGGCCATCCGTTTTGTATCAAGTCCGCGACTTTCACCGCACAAGCCGGAAAGTTCTTTCCCAGCGCGTGATCTGGAACAAGTGCGTCACCGCGTAGGCCAGATGATAGAGCCTATCACCTACGGTTGGCGATCCGGGAAGATCATTGCTTAGATTGCCGGCTGACCAGTAGATCAGAAGCGGCCGCCCGATAATGTTTTCGCGCGGCACGAATCCCCAATAGCGGCTGTCCTGGCTGTCATCGCGGTTGTCGCCCAGCACAAAATAGTGCCCCTCGGGAATAATCAATTGCCGGTCTTCGACCAACTTCGGCATCTCCTTCCACCATTTCGCCTCCACTCCGTAGTCGGGAGAGTCGGTGCGGGGGAAGTCGTCACGATAGAAATTGCGCAGCGTTGTGTTGTACTGCACATACGGTTCGACCAAAGGAATGCCATTGACGTAGACGCGTTTGTTAATGAGACGCAGGCGGTCGCCGGGCAGGGCGACCACACGTTTAACAAAATCCTGCGCGGGATTCACGGGATAGTGGAAGACAATGACGTCGCCGCGCTTTACCTTGCGATAGGGCAGGAGGCGGTTCCAGCCCGTCGCGCCGCCATAGCAAAATTTATCCACCAGCAGGTAATCGCCGACCAGCAGCGTCCGCTCCATGGATTCAGAAGGGATGGTGAAAGCCTGCACGAGAAACGTCACCACAAAAACGGCAATGACAATCGTCCCCGCGACCGACTGAATGGTCGCGGGCCAATCTCCCGCGGAAATCTTCTCGCTCCACGACATAAAACGGCTACTAGCTATTCTATCGTTCCGTGGAGATGGAATATGCTGTCCCGTGGGTGGTTGGAAGAAATTCGTTGCACGAAAGAGTGCTGCACCGGTTCGGCTACGTGGCACCACCGTTTTTGCGACCATCCACAATCTTGGTGTGGGGCACCGCGGCCAAATGCTCCAGCGCTTGTCGCGCCGCTTCCTGCTCGGCTCGTTTCTTGGTGGCGCCTTGCGCCCGACTTACGAATTGCCCGATTGCGGGTAGCCCCATCTCCAGTTCGGGCAGCCTCACCTCGACCGTAAACGTCTTCTTGTGTTCGGGACCTTCTTCCTTGACGAGGGCATACACTGGTTGCGGACCACCCCTGGCCTGAAGCGTCTCCTGCAAGGCAGACTTGAAATCCATCACAGGAATCGCGCTGGTCTCCAGTTTCATGTGAGCGAGTTCCGGCTCGACGATCTCGCGCAAAATAAAATCTCGCGCCACCGTCCAGCCGCCGTCGAGGTAGAGCGCGGCCAGAATCGCTTCCAGAGAGTCCACCAGCAAACTTGCTTTATTACGGCCGCCGCTCTTTTCCTCACCGCGGCCGAGGCGCATGTAGTGACCAATCTGCAGATGCTCGGCGACACGCAGCAGGTGCCGTTGCCCGACCAGGTGAGCGCGCAGCTTCGACAGATGACCTTCCTGAAATTGAGGGAAACGGTGAAACAGCGCCTCGCTCGTGACCAGCCCGAGCACAGCGTCGCCCAGAAACTCAAGTATTTCGTTATCGCCCCGGGACGAACCGACGATAGCTGGAGCCACGGCCGCGCCAAGCGCCTCCACTTCTCGCGCTTGCGAGCTGTGAGTGAGCGCCTGTTCGAGCAATTCGGGCCGCTGGAAGCGGTGTCCCAGGCTTTCTTCGAGCGCCGTGGTTTCGCGTGACTTCGTCACAAAAATGAAGGTAGAGCGTCAAGGCGCTGGATGACTAAGGCAATGCCTCGAATCTCGATCACCGCCTCAGTGCTTCAACTAATTTTTCGGCGGAGTCTGCGGTGGTGTAGCTGCCGGTGTCGCGGCTCCCGTCAGCTGTTGCAAGCGATCACGCTCGTGACGTGCCGGTGTGCCCACCGTCGTGTTGTCCTGCGTCAGCTCTACGGCGCGGTTCGCCACCTTGAGCGCCTCCGGATATTTTTGCTGCTTGTCGAGCGCCAGCGCCAGGCGCAGCACGACCACCGGGTCGGGCTCGGTCGGATATACATCGATGGACTTCTGCAGATCCTCCTGGGCGGCCGCGAAATTGTCTTTCTTGAACTCAATGGTTCCAAGAATCGAATAGGCGTTCGAACGCAGCAGGCCCTTGTATTTGTCGATCTGCGGCTGCGGCGTATTGGCCGGGATACTGATGTCTGTGTCAATTGTCTCGGTGGCTTTCTTCGCCATCGTCATCGCTTCGGCGTAGCGCTGGTCTTTGTCAATATCGGAATCGCGCGTCCTCTCGGCGATCACCTCGGCTACCGTAACCAGCGCTTCGGGATTGTCAGCGTCGAGGCTCAGGACCTTCCGACCCATGGCCTCGGTCTTGTCGGCGTTATTCGCATTCTGGTAAAGGCGCATGGCCTGTTCATAAAGCAGCACGCGCACTTCGCTGTCGGGGAACTTGGTGGCAAAATCGTCCGCCCCTTTCTCCAATGCCGCCGCATCGGTATTGGCCGCTGCCGCCGTGTAGGCATCCTGCTCCGCCTTGCTCTTGAGTTGCGGCGGGCGCTTAACGGCTGCCGCTGTGCCCGGCGCTGGCGCCTGACCCGCGGCCGGAGTCTGCTGTGCCGGTTGTCCGCTGGTCTGGGCTCCGGCCCAAACCGCGAAACTCAATATTCCTAGCATCAAGAAAACCGGAATTACCACTCTGCGATTCATGCTGTCTCCCATAATGCAAAAATTTATTCACAGGTCAGTGTACGACGCAACCAAACTTGCAACTGCAATGGACGCAAAGCACCACGAAGTTTTTCGCCTAAACTTTTCCTTCGTGGCCTTGGTGGTGAAAGCTCGCGCAAAATGATGCCAATAATTTATTCGCACCATCAGCAACCCTATTGTGGCTGCTTCGCTACCGGAGGCTCATATGGTTTATCCAATCCGCGCTGTGCCGCCAATTTCGCCTCCGGAAGGGCCGCGCCCTCGGCATCGGCCGCGCTTAATGCCGCCCGATACTGGTCTACCGCCGCTTCCCGATTCTCTCTCAAATCAAAAATACGCCCCAGATAGATATGAGACCAGGCGATCAACTTGGGTTCATGCGCGGTCTGCAGTGCTCGTTCAAAATACGAACGGGCGCCTTCAATGTCGCGATTCGCCGTGGCCACTTCCGCCAAAATAAAGAGCGCGCGTCCAGAATCCGGAGTCTGCTCATCGAGCGCTTTTTGCGCCAGCTTCTGTGCCCCTTCCGGATCGCCCGCCGCCAGTCGCCGCTCCGCCTTCAGCAAGAGATTATCGTTCTGCGGACGCGCCATGCGCAAAACTTCGGGCGGCGCCTGACTCGCGAACTGGATTTGCGACGCCCATTTCATTTCCTTCCCGACTTCAATGTTCCCGAGGAGGTCAGTATAAGCGCTGCGCATGCCCGAAGGATCTTGTTCGAAGCGGCCCAGCGCATCATAAAAATAACGCGTCAGAATATAACCTTCGTTGACCGCTTCGTCGACCGCGTGCGTGCGTTCCGCCTCTGGAACTTTCGCCAGACGTTCCTCGATGGCGCGGATCAGACATTCATTCACCAGCAGCGAAATGTTGCTCTTGAACGCCTCATCCATCGGGGCGTTGTCGACGACGCCGAGCAACGGTTCTAAACGGCCGAACGCCCCCCCATTTTTCAGCGCCAGCGGATCGAGCAGATAATGCAGATACGTGTGCCGAATCTGCTGCAGCTTGATTCCAGTCCCCGGAGTCGGCGAAATCACGACGTAGTAGTCGGCCGCATAGTTGCGCGCGTTGGTCTGCCCGGGCGCGCCCATCGCATCCAGATAGACGGTGAATTGCCGTCCCAGATAACCGGAAGATGCCAGCTTTAAATAAATCTCTGTGTCGAACGTCATCTTGGCCAGGGGCTCGTGGTAGATGTCGAGCAACTCCGCATAGCGAGCGCGATGTTTTTCCCAGATGGCATGCAACCCGAGTTTTTCGTAAAAAGCCTGCACCAGCGGAACGATGCCCACTACCACTCCCGCATCGGGAGGCAACTCCACCTCTCTGACTTTAGGAGCAAAAGCAGGCGGCTCTCCCAGATACAACGCCAGCGACACGTAATGGGATAGATCGTGGGAAGGGTCAGGGGCCTGGTGCTGGCGGTAGAACAAACACATCGGACCAATCACATCCTGAGCCTTGTCCGTATTTTCAACCGCCTTGGCGACTTCCGAGCGAATTTGCGTGCGCAACGGATCGGAAACATTCAACTCCTGGTCATAGCCACAGGTATTTATGGCGGTTAGCACCGTGAAGAGCGTTTCGTTGGTTTCAAGCGATACCTGCGGAGAGGTCTGCGCCCAGCCCGATGCCGCCAGCATGATCGCCAAGCTAAGAGCGAAGGCCAGTCGAAAAGATTGCAGGCTTATCCTTCGGATATTCCTTCGAAACTCCCTTCGGGACTTGGGCATAGACGGATGGACTAGAAGTAGTGTACGAACTGGTCAATTCGGGGTCAAACGGGAATGGGGCTGAAAGTCCGGCAGCCTGAAAATTCCGCTGCCATCTGAATTGATCTGAAGAAATCCGCTTACATGAAATCTATCGAACCCGGTTGTCGCTATATGAAGTGAGAGGCCGAGGGATGAAGGGAAATAATTTAGGCGATCCTTCCAAATGGCTGCTCGCTCTTAGATTCCTATACGAGGTGATTTATGGCGATAATAATCGAGTTTCACGTGCCGGCCCGTTACACAAAAAAAGCAGTGAAGTGGAACCCGCAGGAGCACCAAGGGAAGGTGATTCCCTTCGCCCTGCCACAAAAGAAGTCGGCCTGACGGAACGCTTCGAACGCAAAGTCCGGGGCCAAGGTATCCTGTTTTTGAACTCGGATGAGATATGAAATCAGGCGGACCTATGAACCCCGGAGAATTTCGCGAACTTGGCCATCGCGTCGTGGATTTGCTGGCCGATTACCTGGAACACATCGAGGAGAAACCAGTTTTTCCGAATGTGGAACCAAGCACGCTGACCCAGCTCTTCGCCGAGCCTCTGCCGCAGGAATCCAGCCCTCCGGAAAAGGTACTGGCAGAGTTGGAAGAAAAGCTGCTCCCGAATTGCACGCACGTCGGTCATCCGGGCTACATGGGCCTAATCACCCCTTCGCCGAGTCCTGTCGGCATCATTGCGGATTTCATCTGCTCTGCGCTTAACCAGAATATCGGCGCCTATACGATCGGTCCCGCTGGCGTCGCCATGGAGCGGCGAACGGTTCGCTGGCTTACCGACCTGGCTGGCTACGACGATAAGGCTGGCGGCAACCTCACCAGCGGCGGCATGATGGCGAACTTCGTCGGCCTCAAGCTGGCCCGCGACGCCGTCTCGGGCGATCGCATACAGCAAGAAGGAGTGCGAGACCGCTGGGCCGTTTATGCCTCCGAAGAGCGGCATGTGTCAGTTGACAAGGCGGTGGATGCCGTAGGGTTGGGACGAGCGGCCCTGCGTGTGCTGCCGACCGACGCTGAATTCCGCGTGCGGCTCGATGCACTGGAGGCAGCCATTGCGGACGATCACAAACGTGGTATCCGGCCGCTATGTATCGTGGGCATCTTCGGGACGACAAACACTGGCGCAGTCGATTTCATACCAGCGCTTAGGAAGATTGCCGATCGAGAGGGAATGTGGCTGCACGCCGATGCCGCCTACGGAGGTGGCATGTTGCTTTCTCATTCATGGCCGATGCGCGATCGGGGTTTGGAACTCGCCGACTCGATTACGATCGATCCGCATAAATGGTTCTACGCGCCGCTCGATGCGGGAGCGATCCTGGTTAAAGATGATCGCCGGCTGACCGCGTCCTTTGGCATGAAGCCGTCTTATCTCACGGATGAGTTGGATCGTGCCAATGAACGATATCAATATTACGTGCACAGCTTCGAGCAATCGCGGCGATTTCGCGGACTGAAAGTCTGGATGAGCTTCAAACGTTACGGAACGAGCCAGATCGGAGAGTGGATTGACAACAACGTGCGCCAGGCGAAGCACCTTTATTCCATGGTCGCTACGCACCCTGAGTTCGAAGCGGCCAGCGATCCGCCGATGTCGGCGATCTGCGTTCGATACCGAGGGACGGATCTCGATGAATCGCAATCCAAAGACTTACATGCCGAGATTGCGCGGCGAGTTGAATCGAGCGGTAAATTCTGGATTTCGACCACTGAACTGAAAGGGAAGGCGTGGTTTCGGATTAACCCGGTCAACTTTCGGACCCGCACTGAGCACATGGACCAGTTGTTGGCATTATTGGAGAAAGAATGCCATTCGGCACTGGCGGTGCTGTGAATCTGTGATGAAGATGTTCCGGCTAGCCTGTTCAGGCCCTTGACCAGCGACCTGCGCGGTGGCGTAATTCGCAGCGCAGTTCTGCGAGATAATTTCCTGTCGGGGAGGCGCTATGATGTCAGCGCGGCGGATCGGTCCTTTAAAGCTTCTCCTAAAGCTTCTCCGTGTTAGAACTCTGGCACTGGCATTTCTTTTTTCTGCGCTATTGCTGATCGCCGCTCACCGAGCGCAGGCCCAGACTGGGACCGTGCTCTACAACTTCACGGGCGCCCCGGATGGCGACAATCCCGACGCCAGCCTCGTTTTTGACAACGCTGGCAATCTCTATGGGACGACCGCTTATGGGGGCAACGCCTGTCCATCCGACCCAAACGGATGTGGAACCGTCTTCAAGCTTTCGCCGAATGGCAGCGGAGGGTGGGATGAAACCGTCCTCTACAGCTTTAGCGCTGGCGCGGATGGCGGCTACCCCTTGGCTAACGTGATATTCGACGGCATCGGAAACCTCTACGGAACAGCGGATAATGGCGGTGCAAATGGATAGGGCGTTGTATTCGAGCTCAGTCCAGTGGGATCGAACTGGACGGAAAAGGTGTTATACAGTTTCTGCTCGCAGCCAAACTGTGCCGACGGTGTCTATCCGATAAGCGGTCTGCTCATGGACTCGGCGGGAAATCTCTATGGCGCAAATCTGGCCGACGTGTTCGAGTTGAGCCGCTCCGGCGGCGAGTGGACGGAGAAGGTGATTTACAATGCCGCGGGCTGGGGCGGGTTGACCATGGATGCATCCGGAAATCTTTTCGGCCTTGGATATTCCGCAGCGGTCGACCATCCGATAGCATTCGAGCTGTCGCCGGACGGCAAGGGCGGTTGGAATCCGACTGTGCTCTACACCTTTACAACTGGTCAGCCTTGGGGAACTCCCGCGCTCGACAAAGCGGGGAACTTCTACGGTACGACCAATGCGCCTAACAGCCACGACAACCCCGGGACGGTCTACAAGCTTAGCCGTGGGAAGGAAGGAAAGTGGACTAAGAAAATTCTCCACTCTTTTAAGAGCGGCGACTTTACGCCGTGGGGCGCAGTGCTCGATGCGGCTGGGAACATTTTCGGCACGACAAGTGGTTACGGGCGCACGCCTTTCCCTTTCGGGACTGTTTACGAGCTAGTAGCAGAGCCGGGCACGGGCATCTACGAAGAGAAAAACCTGTGGGTCTTCAACGAAACCGATGGCGAGTTTCCGATCGGCGGACTTATTGGGGACAAGGCAGGTAATCTCTACGGTACAACCTCGCAGGGCGGAACTGGCGGAAAGTACGGAAACGGCGTTGTGTTTGAAGTGACTCCGTAGCAAGGGAGCCAGACCGCCTAGCTTAGGGTAACCCCGGAGAATTCTGGGCAGCGAGTTGGCTAACCTCTAACGCTGATCTTTGAGAACGACAGCACTGCCGTGCCCGCAGTCGGCCGTCCCATGGAAAGCGCGGGATGGAAAGTCGTAAAGATCAATAGGTTCTTCAATTCCGGCAGCACTGCTTTGGCGTCGGCCGGTTGCGACAGGATGCGATAATCTTCGACGCGGCCATTGGCATCGACGTACGCTTCGACCACCACCGCGTCGTCACCCATATTGCCCAGGGAGGTGCCAAAGGCCGACTGATCGAGTTGGGGGCCGGTGTAGAGCATCAGCGGAACGTCGCCGCTGCTCGCCTGCAGTTCGGCAGGCAAGGCGAAGAAACCAAGCAGCAGCCCGAAAAACAATACCGCGCTGACCAGTCCTGCGGTTGCCGGAACCATAAAAGCGTTGAGAGCGTTCTCCAGACGCACTAATACACCTTCAAATCGCGGACGACGCGTCTGTGCAGCCTCGCGCGAAATCGCAAGCCGCAACTTCAGCGCCAGGTCCGCCGGAGCTTTTTTCGGGCCCAGCGCGGACAGCAGTTGCTGCGAACGCTGCATCGCGGCATATTCCCGGGCGCAACCAGCGCACTGCTCGACATGGCGCGTGAGCGTGCGCATCTCGGTGCCGCTAATCCGGCCATCGAGATACGGCGAAAACAGCTTTTTGATCTCAGTGCACTTCACGGTGTCACCTCAATCCCTCTCCCACCGCGCGATCTTTCTCGCGAAGTCTCTCGCGAACTTTCCCGCGAATTCTGGGTCGCGCGCTTCTTTAGTCTTGGTTCTTCGCGTTCTCCGTCCCGCTCTTCTTCCGGAGCGAGCAGCCCTAATTCCGGACCAACCTCTCGCACATATCCCGCTAATCTCTGGCGCAGGGCGTCGCGTCCCCGCGTGATCCGCGATTTCACCGTGCCCAGAGAAATCGCCAGCACCTCCGCGATCTCTTCATAGGACATATCTTCCAGATCGCGCAGAATCAAAGCAGTGTGATAAGGCTCTGGCACCTGTTGCAGAGCCTGCTCCACGGCAACCTGCACTTCGGTGTGCGCGAACTTTTCAAACGGCGACTCGCCTTTATCAACCAGGCGATCATNTCCCGAAAACTCGCACTCGCCCGCGCCCGGCGGATCGATCGGCGTCTCTTGCGCTTTGTGACGGAACCACCAGCGCCGGCGGTTGGCCGCCTCGTGTAATGCGATGCGGTAAATCCACGTCTTTAGGCTCGACTCGCCGTGAAAATGCTTCATTCCGCGAAAAACCTTCAAAAAAACGTCCTGGGTAGTATCGGCCGCGTCGGAAGGGTCATTGACGATGCGGTAGATGAGGCTGTAGATGGGCTGGTGAAACTCGCCAATCAACCACGAATAGGCCTCTTCGGATCCTGACTTCAAGGCAGCAATGACGGCTGATTCCTCAGTCCGGGCTCCGATAGCGCTGGCAAGATCGCCCAATGTAGTAACTCCCGCCATGGCGGCGTTGCCCTCCATTATAGAGTCACTCTGGCCCCTACGACGGGAATCTTTAATGCTTGGCGAATAAGGCGGACAGCCTTGCCCGCTACCTACTTAGACTCCGCGGCGGCTCGTGGAGTTCCCATCGGTAAGTCCTCTATTTGCATACAAATGGGATAGCAATTTTGCGGTTTGGGAATTACAATTCCGGCTTCTGAGAGGACAACCCGCTGCTCTTCACCATGACGATTGTCGACACCATGATCCTGGGCATGACGGCATCGACCTTCACCGCCGTGCACGTTCTGTTGAGCGTCATCGGAATCGCCTCCGGTCTGCTGGTTGTCTATGGACTGCTTACCAGCCAACGGTTTGATGGCGCGACCGCGATCTTTCTAGTCAGCACGGTCTTAACCAGTGTGACTGGCTTCCTCTTCCCATTCGTACACCTTTTGCCGTCGCATGTGTTCGGCATCCTATCTCTGATCGCGCTCGCGATAGCCATCGTCGCCCGCTACTCTCTTCACATGGCTGGTCGGTGGCGAGCGATCTATGTGATCTGCGCGGTGCTGGCTCTCTACCTGAATGTGTTCGTGTTTGTGGCCCAGATTTTCCTCAAGGTGCCGGCGGCGCATGCCCTCGCTCCGACCGGGAAAGAGCCGCCATTTCTGATCGCCGAGTTAGTCGTGCTGGCGTTTTTTATTGCCCTCGGAGTTCGCTCGGCGCAGAAGTTTCACCCTGAGTCTGTTCGCGGCTAGCGCGGATATAAAAGGCGGAGTGTTCTTAATTAGTTCTTCAGCCAAACAATTGGAAAACTTCAGCCGAGTCTGCGGAAATCATTATCGCTCGTAACCAGCGTAGCCCTGTGTTCTATCGCCAGCGCCGCGGCGAAGCTATCGGCGTAATAAAGCTTAAATTGGGATTTAACTTCCGCAGCTTTACCCGCTCTCTGCGGCGTCGCATCCAATACCTCGATTGCCAACGGCATCAAGGCCTGCATAATCGGTTCCTCCGCATTAGGCAAACTCGATTGAGCGCGGTTTTCTCTCGCAAAAGGGTTGCCAATTCTACAAAACATTCCGCCAGCCATGGTGAAATCGCGGGCTGATCGTCGCCAAGCGAACGTTGCGCTCGAGATCACCCGTCAGCGCCGCAAAGAACGGACGCGTGCTCATGCGCGGGGCGCGCCTCTGCTCCAGCAAAGTCAACGGTTCGCGTAACCCGAGAATTCAATCTGCGGTGCGCCCGCGGGCCGAAACATGGACTACGATATCCCCATGAACCTGCGTCGCGCGGCCGAGCCAGTCCTCATCACCGATGCAGAAGAGCGCTTTGAAGGCTTCGAAAATCTGATGCCCTTCAAGGTGCATAACATCCTGCTTGTCTCCAGCCTCTACGATTCGTTTATCCTGCGCGAAGACGGACGCCTCAACGAACTGCTCATCGACCAATCGCTCGATCTCAGNCCTGAGCACGTTCCCGGAATCACCCACGTCAACTCGTGCGCCGAGGCGGCCGAGCTCGCCCGCACCCGCCAATTCAACTTGATCGTCACCAACCTCACCGTCGGCGATATGAACGCGGCGCAGTTGGCAAGCGAAGTCAAGCGCGCGGGGCTCGATGTTCCGGTGATAGTTCTCGGCTACGACCATCGCGAAATAAAGAATTTCGTGGCGCGCAATCCCGTCACTGACATCGAACGAATCTTTCTCTGGCAGGGCAATGCCCGCATACTGATCGCGATCGTCAAATATATCGAGGACAAGCGCAACGTCCTCCACGACACGCACGCCATGGGCGTGCCCGTGCTGCTGGTGGTGGAAGACAACATCCGTTACTATTCCGCATTTTTACCAGTGATCTATACCGAGCTCATCAAGCAGTCGCGGCGCGTGATTCAAGAAGGCATCAACGTCGCGCACAAACTGCTGCGCATGCAGGCGCGCCCGAGAATTCTGCTGAGTTCCGACTTCGAAGATGCCGCCAGCCTGGTGCAGGAGTATCGCAACTATCTTTTCGGCGTCGTCTCCGACGTTGAGTTTCCCTGGGAGGGCAAGCTCAGCCCGGAAGCCGGCTTCGAGCTGGCGCACATGGTCAAGAGTCTTGTACCCGACGCGCCCGTCGTCCTGCAAACGAGCCGCACCGAGTTCCGTCCGCGGGCGCATGCCGAAGGATATTCTTTTCTGCGCAAGCGGTCGCCCACGCTGCTCAAGGATCTGCGCGAAATATTGACCGAGCAATTCGGCTTTGGAGACTTCGTGTTTCGTCTGCCCGATGCGAGCGAGGTCGGGCGGGCGAAAGACATGAACGAACTGGAAGAGCAGCTACAAACGGTTCCCGCCGAGAGCATCGTCTTCCACTCGCAGAGCAATCACTTTTCGCACTGGCTGATGGCGCGCACTGAATTCGCGCTGGCGGCCAAACTGCGCCCGCGAAAAGTTTCTGATTTCGCGAGCCCGGAGCACCTGCGCCGCGATCTCATCGAGTCCATCAACGAATATCGCCGCGAACAAAGCGAAGTCCTGATCGGCGACTTCAAAGCCGACACGTTCCAGCCCTCGGAATCAGGTTTTCTGCGCATCGGTTCAGGATCGCTAGGCGGAAAGGCCCGTGGATTGGCCTTTGTCCGGCATCTACTGCGCAAGAGTCGCCTGACACGCCGATTTCCCGGAGTGCGCATCTCCGTTCCTCCCGCGGTAGTTTTGGCCACCGATGTTTTCGACGAATTCGTCGCCGAAAACAATCTTCTCGATTTCGCCCTGCATTGCGAAGACGACGCCGAGATTCATCGCAGGTTCTTGGCCGCTCCGTTCTCCCCTGCTCTCCATGAAAACCTGAAAGCGTTTTTGGCCGAGGTGAAATATCCTCTGGCCGTGCGCTCTTCCAGCCTCCTCGAGGATTCGCAATACCAGCCCTTTACCGGCGTCTACAAGACCTTCATGCTCGGCAACCAGGAACCGCATCCGCAAGGCGACCTGCAAATAAATCTGAATGCGCGTCTCACCGCGCTGAGCGAGGCGATTCGTCGCGTCTACGCCTCCACTTTCAGCCGCCACGCCAAAGCTTACGTGCGCGCAACGCCCTACCGCCTCGAAGAAGAAAAGATGGCGGTGATTCTTCAGCAAGTCGTGGGCACGGTCCACGGGCGCCGCTTCTATCCCGATTTCTCCGGTGTTGTGCGCTCGCGCAATTTTTATCCCGTGCCGCCGATGGCTTTTGAAGACGGAATCGCCGCCGTGGCTCTGGGCCTCGGCCGCGCCGTGGTCGACGGAGGAAAGTGTTTGACCTTCTGCCCGCGCTATCCGCTAAACCTGGTGCAGTTTTCGTCCGTCGAAGATATATTGGCAAACTCGCAGTCGGAATTCTGGGCGCTAGAATTGGATGGCGCCGCCGACGGCCGCCCCGGCCACTGGCACGAAAGGCGCTTCGGCCTGCATATCGCCGAGAAAGATGGCACGCTGCAAGCCCTCGCCTCGACTTACTCCCGCGATAACAACGCCGTCTATGATGGAGTAAGTCGCCCCGGGTCGCGCATTGTCACCTTCGCGCCCATGCTCAAGCACGGTACCTTCCCGCTTGCCGAAATTCTCGATGTGCTAATTGAGGCGGGTGAAGATGCGCTTGGCAACCCCGTCGAAATTGAATTCGCCGTGCGTCTGGCGCGGTCGACCAGTTCACCAACCGAAGACGTAGCTGAATTTGGCTTTCTCCAGATTCGTCCACTAACGCTCGCGCGCCATGACGAAGACTTGACGCTCGACGACGTTCAGCCTGAGTGCCTGATCTGCCGCAGCAGCAAAGTTCTGGGCAACGGCAGCGTCGATAACCTTCACGATGTGGTCGTAGTCGACTCGCAGCGCTTCGAGCGCGGCCGCAGCCAAGAAGTGGCCCACGCAGTTGCGCACTTCAATCGTCGCCTATCCGACGAGAATCGCCCGTACTTGCTTATTGGCGTAGGCCGCTGGGGTTCGAACGAACCCTGGCTGGGCATTCCCGTGGAATGGGATGAAATCTCCGGCGCGCGTGTGATCGTCGAAGCCGGCTTCCGCGATTTTCGTGTCACGCCATCGCAAGGCAGCCATTTCTTTCAGAATTTGACGGCCTTCCAGACCGGCTACTTCACCGTGAATCCAGACGCAGGCGAAGGCAGCGTAGATTGGCAATGGCTAACCCAACAGCCCGCAGTGGAAGAGCAAGGCTGTGTACGCCACCTGCAGTTCGCCCACCCAATCCGCGTGGTAATGAACAGCCGCACCAGCCAGGGAGCAATCTTCAAGCCCGGAGCCGCGAAGCTCGATCTGGCGCTGACCTCGTAGTTCTAAGAAAGCAAGCGCCTATGGGATATACATACATTTCTATTACTACAAATACACTTTTACAAATGTTCCACCTAGAACATTTGTACATACACTCCTCCGCTACCGCACTACCAGCCTCGTGAATGGGAACACGTAGGCTTGGAGCGTTACCATGATCCCGACCAGGGCGGCGAGCGCGATGCTGTGGAAGAAGACGTAGCGCAGGATCTCGCCTTCATGCCCATACCACTCGGTCGCGGTGCTGGCGACCACGATGCTCTGGGCGTCGATCATCTTACCCATGACGCCGCCGCAACTGTTCGCCGCGGCCATCAAGGTTGACGAGACGCCGACCTGTTCGGCGGAGATTTTTTGCAGGCTGCCGAAGAGCACGTTCGACGCGGTGTCTGAGCCGGTCAGTGCCACGCCCAGCCAGCCGAGGAGCGTGCCGAAGAAGGGATAGAGCACGCCAGAGCGCGCGAAGGCCAGACCCATGGTAGCGTCCAGGCCGGAGTAGCGTGTCATGTAACCGATTGAAAGCATTGCCGCGATGGTGAGCAGGGAGAAGCGGACGCGGACGATCGTCTTCCCATAGATGTGGGCCATCTTCCAGGGCGTGAAACCCATGATCAGGCCTGCGATCACGGCGGCTAGCAAGATACCTGAGCCGGTCGCGGTCAACCAGTTCAGGGCATAGATGGCCGCTTCCGCGGCTGGCTTGGGTACTACAGGAGGTACGCGCTGCACCATGAGATGCAATCCAACGACGGTGAACTTGGGCGAAGATATTTTGTCTAAGGCTGTCTTCACGGTGGGCAGTCCCCACAGAAAGACGAGGATGCTTAGAACCAGCCACGGCACCCAGGCTCTCGCCACCATGGCGCGGCTGTGGCCGTGGGTACCGCGTGCCTCGCGTTTACCCTCATCTTCAAACCCCCAGATGCGCTTGGGCTGCCACTTCAATAAGAAGACGATCAGAGCCAGCATAGAAACCACGGCCGCGACTACGTCTACCAGCCACGGACCGTGGAAGTTCGAGACGAGGAATTGGGGGACGGCGAAAAATACTCCCGCTACCAGTACGGCCGGCCAGACCTCGAGCATCCCGCCGAATCCGGCGAACGCCCATATCAGCCAGAAGGGCACGAGAACCGAGAAGAAAGGGAGGATGCGGCCAGCCTGCGCGCTCAATTGCAGAAGATCTATTCCGGTGACTCCGTGGAGAGCGATCAGAGGAGTTCCGATGGCGCCGTAGGCGACGGGCGCAGTATTTGCGATCAACGACAATCCTGAAGCTTGTAATGGTTTGAATCCTAACCCGATCAGAACGGCGGCGGTCACAGCTACGGGCGTGCCAAAGCCGGCGGCGCCTTCAAAGAACGCGCCGAAGCTGAAGGCGATCAACAACAACTGCAAGCGCCGGTCTTGGGTGATTCCCGTCAGGCTCTCCTGAAGAACCTTAAATAGCCCGGCCTCGCAGGTGAGCTGATACATAAAGATGACGTTCAAAATAATCCAGCCGATGGGAAGCAAGCCGTAGCCGGCCCCGAGGACGGCCGTTTTGGCTGCGAGTCTTGCGGGCATGCCGAATATCCAGATCGCGCAGAGGATCGAGGTGGCCAAGCCGAGCAGGGCGGAATAATGCGCTTTCATGTGCAGCAGGGCCAGAGTGCCGAGCAACACGACTACCGGGAGCGCGGCCAGAAGCGCGGAGAGCCACCAGCGTCCGGTGGGGTCGTAGTTCTGCGGCCAGGGATGGGCGAGCGGTGGCAGTCGCAGGATCAGGACGGCGGCGATAATTGCCGCGACTAATGCCACCAGCCACGGCACAGGGTTTGCCGAGGTGGTAGAAGGTTTAAGTATCGGAGCGGCGGTAGAGGGCAAAGGTTCCTCCCGGAGCCTGCGATATTTCGTGGGCATTGTAATCCGGCAGGCCGTCACATGCTACAGGTGTTTGCGTTTAATTCCCGGTTACTGAGAAACGGCGCTGAAGCCGGGTTGGTTTTGCGGCGGTAGCGGCACGGCTGAAAGGCGTGCCCCTTTCCAAACAAAATCAACGGCAGAATTTATCCACAGGTTTTGCAGCGGGCATCGCTGGTGCCGTGGACAGCGAGGGGTGCGTAGGGATCCTTCGACTTCGCTGAGCCATTCGCGTTGCTCATGGCTCGGCTGCGCTCAGGATGTGGTGGAGGATTCATTTCTTGTCCACCCACTTCTGAGAGTTCGAGCTCCGCGCCTGAAGGCGCAATCAAAGCAAGGCTGTCATCGCCGCGCTGAAGCGCGGCGCCACCCAAAAGCCAAGCGCCACTGCAACTTAGCAGCAGCCCATCTTGACCTCGCCGGCAGCGGTTAGTGGAGGGCCGAAGGCCTCTTGCGGGGCTGGAGCGCCATTCAGTGTCTTGATCCAACGACGGACTGCGTCGAATACTACGAGTAGTACGCCCGCTATGAAGATGGTCATCAGGATTGAATCGAGGTATCCGACGAACTCCTGGCCGGGCTGGGTGGTTAACGGCCAGAAAATGTTTTTGATGGCCAAGACTCCCGCTGTGACGGTTGTGACACCGACGAAGCACATGGGAACTGCGGTGATCCAGGCGTATTTCTGCTTGCCCATGTTGATAAGGAAGGTGGTTGCTACCGCCAGCGCGATGGTGGCCAGCAATTGGTTGCCGGTTCCGAAGAGCGGCCATAGCGTGGAAATACTTCCGGTGTAGATAAGGTATCCCCAGCCGAGAACTACGACGGAGCTGGTGAGGAGATTGCCGGGCAGCCATGCGCTGTTGCCGAAAGGCTTGTAGACCTTGCCCATCAATTCCTGGAGAACGTAGCGGGCTACGCGGGTGCCGGCGTCGATGGTGGTCAGGATAAACAGCGCTTCGAACATGATGGCATAGTGATACCAGTAGCCCATGAGGCGATCCATGCCGGGGAGGCCGCGGAAGATTCCGGCCATGCCGATGGCCAGTGAGACCGCGCCGCCGGTGCGGCCGGCCAGTTGCTCGCCTACTTCGTGGGAGTAGAGATCGAGATTGACGGTGGAGAGGCCGAGGTGGCTAAAGACGGCGGGGGTGGTGTTGATGGCGAAGTAGTCGCCGGGATACATGGAGCAGGCGGCGATGAGAGCGAGGATGCCGACCAGGGATTCGGCGACCATGGCTCCGTAGCCGATGAAACGGGCGTCGGTTTCTTTGTCGAGCATCTTCGGAGTTGTGCCGGAAGAGACGAGCGAATGGAAGCCGGAGATGGCTCCGCAGGCGATGGTAACGAAGAGAAATGGGAAGAGCTTGCCTTTGATGATGGGGCCGCCTCCGTGGATAAAAGGCGTGAAGTTGGGAAACTGGATGTTGGGATGGACGATGAAAACTCCGATGACTAGGGCGGCGATGGTGCCGAGTTTGACGTAGGTGGAGAGATAGTCGCGGGGCGCGAGCACGAACCACACTGGAAGAACCGAGGCGACTAAACCGTAGATGGCCATGAGCCAGGTGATCTGGTGGGGCGTGAAGGTGAGGGCGGAGGCGGCTCCACTTTGGGCGACCCAATGGCCGGCGACTACAGCGGCGAGTAAGAGGACGACGCCGAAGATGCTGGGGCCGGTGACGGTGATTTTTCCGGCGTGGCTCTTGAACATCCAAAGACCCATGATGACGGCGATGGGGATGGTCATGCCGATGGTGAAGACTCCCCAGGGGCTGTTGGCGAGGGCGTTGACGACAACGATGCCGAGGCCGGCTAGCGCTACGAGAAGAATAAAGAGGATGGAGATCATGGCGACGAGGCCGGCGAAGGGACTGATCTCGGTGCGGGCGACTTCGGCTAAGGAGCGGCCGCGGTGACGGACGGAAGCTACGAGAACGGTGAAGTCCTGCACGCATCCGGCGAGGACGGCGCCGATCAGGATCCAGAGAAAGCCGGGAGCGAAGCCGAATTGAGCGGCGAGGGTGGGGCCGACCAGGGGGCCGGCTCCGGCGATGGCGGCGAAGTGATGGCCGAAGAGCACCCACTTGGGCGAAGCGACGTAGTTATGGCCGTCGGCGTAGAGGTGGGCGGGCGTGGTGCGGCGATCGTCGAGCGCCATCGCTTTGGCGGCGATGAAGGCGCTGTAATAACGATAGCCGATGACGTACACGCATAGCGCAACCAATAGCACCGGAAATGTGTTCATGACTTGCTCCCCAAAATAATTGTGCGCCCGTGCGGCGGCTCCAAACGAAGGCATCCTACACCTATCGCGGAAGGCAATACAAACGACTTTGATTGACGGTGGTGATTGGGCATTCGTTCATCATCACGCCGCGCGCAACACGCGCTACAATGTCGGGCGTATTCTTGCCGTGCTCGGCAGGCTCGTTCGTAAATCGCCGCTGCCGAACAGAAGGGGTCGAGTATGCCCATGCCAGCGCCGCAGCCAAAGCAAGCGGCAGCTCAGGAAACGCCACTCGTACGCTTCGGACTCGGACTCGCCAACTGGAGCGAGCGCTGGTTTCCTGATCCGCTGATTTTTGCGCTGCTGGGAATTGTGGTGGTGTTTGTGGTTGGGCTACTGCTTCGGCAGCCGGCGGCTAAGCTCGCGATTCAGGGTGGGAAGAACTTTTGGACGCTTGTTCCGTTCACGATGCAGATGGTGATGATAATTATCGGCGGCTATGTTGTGGCCTCGACTCCGATTGTTTATCGGGCGATTCGTTGGTTGGCTGAAATTCCAAAGACTCCTCGCGGAGCGGTGGCGCTGGTCGCGCTTTTTTCGATGTTGACGTCGCTGCTCTCGTGGGGATTGAGTTTGATTTTCAGCGGGCTGTTTGTGCGCGAATTGGCGAATCGCGTCAAGGGGATGGATTATCGCGCGGCGGGCGCGGCGGCTTATCTCGGGCTCGGAGCGGTCTGGGCGATGGGACTGTCATCTTCGGCCGCCATGCTGATGGCGACCAAGTCGTCGATGCCGCCGTCGTTGTTTAACATCAGCGGGCTGATCCCACTGACGCAGACGCTCTTCTTGTGGCAAAGCATTGCCACTACCGTGATTTTGATTGTGCTCTCGGTGCTGATTGCTTATCTGTCGACGCCATCGCCAGAGAATGCGCGAACGGCGGAGTCTTATGGAATTGAATACGAGCCGATTCGCTCGAGTCTTCCGGTCAGGAAAACGCCTGGAGAATGGCTGGAATATAGTCCGCTGCTGACGATTCTGGTGGCGGCGCTTTTGTGCTGGTATCTGATGGATGTGTTCCGCACCTCGCCGCAGGGTGCGCTGGCGGCGCTTGATCTGAATACTTACAACTTGATGTTTATTACGGTTGGGCTTTTGCTGCATTGGCGGCCGAAGCGTTTCATGCGCGCGGTGGCGGATTGCGTTCCGGCGACCGGCGGCGTGCTGATTCAGTTCCCTTTCTACGCGGTAATTTTCGGGATGATTATTGGGACGGGGATTGCCGATGCGCTGGCGAAACTTTTTGCGTCGATCAGCACGCACAATACTTATCCTTTGTTGGTGGCGATGTATTCGGCGGTGCTGGGAGTCTTTATTCCGTCGGGCGGCAGTAAGTGGGTGATTGAAGCGCCTTATGTGTTGCAGGCGGCGAACCTGCATCAGGTGCATCTGGGCTGGGTGGTGCAAATTTACAATGCGTCGGAGGCGTTGCCGAATCTCGTGAATCCGTTCTGGATGCTGCCTTTGCTGGGGCTGTTGAAGTTGAAGGCGCGGGATATTGTGGGCTATGGAGTGTTGCAACTGATGGTGCATATCCCGGTGGTGTTTTTTCTGTGCTGGTTGTTTGCGCGCTACATGCCTTATATACCGCCGATGAAATAGCATTCCTGGCGAAGTATCTCCGCTGCGTTGGCGAAGACCTTACCCATAGAGGACACGGTTCGACTGCGCTCCGGGCAGTCTCCGGTACACGGAGGCAAATCGTAAGGAAGTAATTCGTCTCTTTGGCTTGACCGCGATGGCTTGACCGCGATCGCCCCCGGTCCAACATCTTCAATTGGGCGACGGGTTCGGCGCAGTCGGCGGTGCCGTGGTCGCGGGTGGTTTCGCTGGTTTCTTTTTCACCGGCTTCTTCGGCGGCTCAGTGTCATCGACTATGATCTTCTTCGGAGGGGGCGGGGGCGCGGCGGATAAGGTCTTGACCTGCGCGCGCAGATGCGTTAGTTCGTCTTCTTTGCTGGACGCTAGTTTCTGCATGCGTTCGCCGAAGGTGCGTCGCGCGCTTTCGATGCCGTTCATGTCGTTGCTCAGGCTCTGAAATTCTTCTTTGTTTCCGAACGCGCCCACTGATTCGACCAACGATCCGAAGACGTCATATAGGGCGTCGAGATTGCGGTAGAGTTTGAAACTGGCTGCGAGATCCTCCGGCGCGTTGTTGAGTTGCGCGAGCATATCGGGTAGCCCGTCCTGGAGGTTGCGCTGAATGGAGCTGACATTGGCCAGCGCCTGTTGCTTGTTCGAAGAGTCGGTCTTCCACTTCTCGATGCGCAGCTTGGAGAGGTCGGTCAACATGCTTTGCGCGGTCTGCTGCAAAGGCGTCAGAATCCCGTTGAGCTGGCTGACGGACGCGTAAGCAACCGGGGGTGATGCGGCGGGGGCCGCGTCGGTTGCGGCTTGGGCGCAAGCCGCCGCTGGCGCGACTGCCGCCATCAACACGGCGCTGAGGCAGGGAAGAGACCGAAGAAAGATGTTCCGCAAGTTCATGGGGCTCCAAATTGTGTGTTTCGCATTTGCCAAGGATATCCTAGTTGAGTGAGCGGTCAGAGTCGAGCGTGGCGACCGGTTTGACGGCGCGCCAAAGCTAAGCGAGAATTGGAGGGCAGCGATTAAGAATAGTTGCCTTCGCTATCGCGTGGGCCTGTGGCGCAGCTGGGAGCGCGCTTCCATGGCATGGAAGAGGTCGTCGGTTCGATCCCGACCAGGTCCACCAAACTCCCCTCGGGCGAGAGGGATTCGAGAATGAGAACGCCTCGCATTTCATCGTTCGCGCTTTGCTGGGGACTAGCGATTGCGCTCGTCCCGAGCGTTGTTTCGTATCGCGCCGTGGCAGCCGATACTCCGCCGATCGTTGCCGATTGGGAAGGCACGCTGGACCCAGGCGCCAAACCGAAACAGCGAGTGGTGGTGCACATTACCGCTGCGGAAGACGGAACTCTCAGTGGCACCATCGACTACCCTGACCAGGACTCCTCCGGCATCCCCATAACCGCCATTACCTTCAAGGCAGCGCTTCTGCACTTCGAAAGCAGCTCCAACCTTTGTGTCTATGATGGCACGATGAGCAAGGACAGTTTGGAGATTGCGGGCACGTGGAAGCAAGGTGGAGCGAGCCTGAGCCTGACACTGAAGCGGACACCGTAGAACGAGTTCTAGAAACACTTCAAGCTTCTTTGCGCGGCGCAGTAATTGGGTTGGAAGCCTTCGACGCCGATCCCAATCAACATACAGACGTAAGCTTCGTAGCGAAAAACCTTAGAAGCTTCTGGACACGACCGTAGCACCGATTTCCCCCTTCCCACCAACCTGCGAATTGCGATTCACATCTTAGATTCGGCAAACAAAAGCAATCGCTCGGAGGTCGCTATGGTTCGCTGTATCGGCGTATTTACCTTTCTCGCATTCGCGGCTTTGGCGGGTACAATTCCGGCCTCGGCCACAGTCCAGTTCACTTCAAATATCTACACCTCCGTTTCGGGCGACCTTGACACCAATTCGATTGCTAACGGCGACTTCAATAACGATGGCATCCTCGACATGGTGACCATTAATACAAATACCCTGTCCTTCTATGCGGGGATTGGATCGGGCAGTTTCGCCAGTCCGGTGAGCCAGACGATTCCGGAAAATCTTGGCCAAGGGTTTGCCGCCGACGTGAATGGCGACGGAAAGCTCGACCTGGTCATCGGCGGCGGCGGCCAGGTCGGACAGAACTCAGTGGTGACGATTCTGCTGGGCAATGGCGATGGTACTTTCACGCCTGGGGCCACAGTCAATGTGAATGGCCGAGCACAGTTTATTACGATGGCGGACTTCAATGGCGATCACGTGCCTGATTTTGCCGCTTCGGTTTGTACGAGCTCGAGGTGCAATACACAGGTCTTCCTCGGACAGGGCAATGGGACTTTCAAACGGTCCGCTGCCCTGATTGATGGCGGTGGCGTGATCGTTGCCGGGGACCTCAACGCGGATGGCCACCAGGATATCGCTGTTCTCGGTGGCAATGGAGTCGTCGTCTATCTGGGCAATGGCGATGGAAGTTTCCAGAGCGCGCTGCAAAGCACGCAATCGTCTGCGGTGGGCCTGGCGGTCGGCGATTTCTACGACGACCGCATCCAGACCCTGGCCGTGCTCGACGCTGTCTATGACGATGGGAATTACGTTTACTACGTGGCCACGGTTCAGTATGAAAATGGTGCGCTCGTATCCAGCAAGCCGCGGTTCGCCACCAGGGATCAGTATTTCGACCTGATCGCCGCGGGCGATCTTAACGGAGATTTCAAGGACGACATCGTGTTGGTGGGCGGCAATGTGCGTGCGTATCCATTGACCGGTTATATGTTGGGCACCGGCAAGGGGACCTTTGGGGAATATGTGAGTTTGCCTGCTTATGGAACTGGGGAAAGTTTTCCGTTTGTTCGCGATCTCAGTCTGGATTCTCGGCATGATATCGGTGCGTCGTGGGATGGAAGCTATGGGGATGCGGGCTCGGGAGCGATTGTGCTGCTGAATGACAGTGCACCGACCAACTGTGATCCTCCGCCGGCGAATGCGCTGGGTGTGCACGTTTGCGCGCCGGACTCAGGTGAAAAGGTTGGCAGCACGTTCACGTTTAAGGCTGCTGGGAATGCCATCAACGGAATTGCCAAGCGCATGGAACTTTGGATCGATGGAAATAAAATCGGCCAGAACCTGGAAGATCAATTGAAAATCAAGACGACGCTAACTCCGGGATCGCACACCGCGTCATTTGTGGTGGTCGACGCTTTCGATAATTACGCTTCGCAGTCGGTAACCTTTACGGCGAAGTAGGTCTGGTTGCTAGAACAGTTCTTAATCCTAGCCTGTTGTCTAAAGGCGACGTGACAATCCCGCAAGTTGCAACCTTTTTGAATCAGGTTCCGACCGTTACTTCGCTGGAAACTGCCGTAACTTGCCTCTTCATCGATCAAACCTAGACTTAACGCTATGGGCTCCAAACTATGGATTCCTCCTGGCTGTGTCCGCGCTCGCACATTAACTCTGGTTCTTCTCGCGGCGTTTTTTGTGACTCAACCGGCCGCAACCGAGAGCGCGCCGGCGCCTAATCCGCAGGCACAATCGGGAGAAAACTTGCCTGTGCCGGGGCGGCCGGTGGCGGCTGATTACGGCAAATTATCGGAACACAACATGGAATGGGTGCAGACGCAGCCGCCGCAAGTGCAGATGGAGTTTCTGCTGGGTGCGGCGGTCAATCACGATGTGGGCGCAACGAAAATGATTGCTGAGATGGTGGAAGGGTGGTTCGGCAAACTGCATGACACTCCGCGGTGGGAGACGCTGCAGGATACGGCGCTGTATTCGAATGATCTGCGGGTGAAGGCGGCGGCGATTGAGATCAATCTTGCGCTCAGGCATATCGAGAAGACCGATGAGGAGGCCGATCGGCTGATCGACACCGCGAACAAACTTACGGGAAACCGGCCTTATTTCGCGTGGGAGCTGGGGATGCTCGCCAATCGTGGGATCGAGACCGAGCGCATTCATGAACTGCTGGAGCAGTGGATTCGCGATCCTAATCAGCAAACACGTTTTTGGTCGGTCGAGGGATTGGCACATTTGGGTACGGACGACACGATCAAGGATTTTCTCGAGGTATTTCGCAACGAGCCGACGCTTGAGGTTCGCGAACGCGCAGGTTGCAGCCTGGCGAAATCGGGCATGATGACGCGCGAGCAGCGCCTGAAGGCTGTGCCTGGATTGATTGATCTGGCCGACGGTCCGTCGCTCGACGCGACTACGCGCAACTGGGTCTATCAGGCGTTGCGCGAAATCACGAATGTGAATTTGCCGAATGACCCCGCCGCCTGGCGGAACTGGTACTCGACACATGGAGCCGAGAAGGCGCGTGAATTCGGCGCTGGGGACCCATGGTCGGTGTTGGGGAATAGCTGATGGGCAGGGGCTTGGCTCGGGCGCGACAGTTAGATAAACACAGTCAGCCCGGAAGCAGATCGGCGAAAGTAAACTGATCGCGAGTCACAGTCACGCCGACGGAAACCGGAAGGGCGGCATTTAGCATTGGCCCGGCGTACACAAAGGAATGAAATTCGCCGCGCTCGCCGCACGGATCTACTCCACCGGGCAAGGCGGAAAGAAGCGA
>JGI12635J15846_10000705_pt1 | contig 29114 bp, 30 predicted proteins | sample BlaSpr_A8_OM2_M2_FD_15846 | JGI IMG/M metagenome (IMG submission 15846)
GCTGCTGCATCACACCGCGCCGCTGCTGGAAGCGGTCAGCAAGCTCTATGGCGGCCGTGCACCGGGTATTTGCGCGGGTATGCAGGATTATTTCCGCGATGTCTACGACCACCTGCTGCGTATCGTCAAAACGATCGAGGGAAGGCGAGAAATGATCGTGACCGCGATCCAGGTCAATCTGGGCCTGATTTCGCTGGCGGAAAGCGAAGTGACCAAGCGGCTGGGCTCGTTCGCCGCGCTGTTCGCCGTGCCCACCATGATCGCGGGTATCTACGGCATGAACTTCCGCCGTATCCCGGAACTGGACTGGGTCTATGGCTATCCGGCGTGCATCGGCGTGATGCTCCTCGTGGACATTTGCCTTTACTGGCGGTTCCGCAAGGCAGGATGGCTATGATGGTTATAATAGAAGCTTCGATGCCGCTGGAAAGCGGTTGGATGACGGAAAACGATTCGACGGAAGCCGCTGCAACCGTCGACGGACATGTCAGCATTGCAGCATCGAGAGGCGGGGCCTCCGGCGACAGCGGAACTTTTTTCTGATTTGCTGTCTAATCTTACATAGTGCGCTTTTTGGCGCAGCGTGTTCGCCACGGCAACAGCGATCCACCCAACATTTCAGCGCAACTCTCAGGCTGAATGTCATCGCCCCGGCAGTGTGGGCTCCGCAAACGGTCGCGGCGCTACATTCGTCTTCAAAGTTTAAACAGCAGCGACGTCGACGGTTGCTTGTTTCCAGGCGTTATACCGCGCATGGTTGCATGGGTAATGCATGGGCAGCGCACGTGTTACCGCGACGTTCTTCAACACCTACAGCCCAGCGAGCGGCTGCGCCCTGTGTGCGCCGCGCGCCATTTTTTGCTCGTATCGCCTGTCGACCGCACGTGCCAAAGAGGCTCGGACCGGTTGCCGGTGTGGTTTTTAAGGCATCGACCGCCTCATTTCGATGCCTGAGCGGGCGTAATACAGGAATTCAGGAAACATGAAAGAACTGGTCAAGCCGCTTAAGACGTACAAGGGTTATGAAATCCATCCGTTGATCTATCCCCGTGGCGCACGCGACGGCGGTGCCGCAGTCCGTGCAGCGGATACCGGCTATGAGGCGTCGGTGCGCATCCGCCGCGCACCGCCGGCCGGCGAAGAAGCAACGGGCGAAAGCCGTGTGTTCCGGATTGCGCAGACGGGATCGTTTGAAAACGGTGGCCAGGCTCGCCGGGCGTGCTTGTTGCATGCGGAAAAGCTGATCGACGGCCAGATCGACGGCCAGACTGTTGCGGATCTGTGACTAGGCGCGCCTGTTAAGCATCAAAAGGCATCGCGGGGTCGGGCCGGTCTCGCATACAATCGCAACGAATCAATGAATTAAGGAGCTTTATATGGCGAAAGAAGAGTTACTCGAGCTGGACGGCATTGTTGACGAAGTGCTTCCCGACAGCCGCTACCGCGTGACGCTGGACAACGGCGTGGTCGTGGGCGCGTACGCATCGGGCCGCATGCGCAAGAACCACATCCGGATTCTCGCGGGCGACCGCGTGACGCTGGAATTGTCGGTGTATGACCTGACGAAAGGCCGGATCAACTTCCGGCACAAGGACGAACGCGCGACCGGCGGCGGTGGTCAGCGTCCGCAAATGCGTCGCCGCTAAGCAAAAAGGCTGTCGTGGCGCGCCGTTAAGGCGAGTCCTGCACAGTCCTGTGCGTCAGAGTCGAGAGCCAAGCTTCGTCGGCGCCGCCGCTGGATGCTGCCAGTCAGTATCGCATGGCGCCGACGCCGCTCTCTCACGCGCTTTATTCGGGTTTATTCCTTATGGCGCGTTGTTTTTATTCAAAACCAATCAACTTCCCTTTCGGGCCGCCAGCAATCCGTTGAGGCCTGTGGCGAAGCCGTCGTCGTCGTTCGTGGCCGACACAAACGTCGCGTGCGACTGCACTTCCACCGACGCCTGTCCCATCACAATGGACACGCCCGCCACATCGAACATGGCGACGTCGTTACCCATGTCCCCCAGCACCGCCACGTTTTCCATCGCAACGCCCGCAAGCCCCGCCAGCTCGCGCACGCCCTCGCCCTTGTTCGCGAGCGGATGCGTGATGTCGAGGTAATAGGTTTGTGAGCGCATCGCCATCGCGCGGCCTTTGAGCGTGTCCTGGAACTCGGCTTCCTTGCGTTGAAGCAGCGCCGCATCATTCGTCGACGCGACAATCTTTTCGATCGAATTCAGATCGATGTCTTCGAAACGCTTGACCACCACGGCGTCATATCCCACCGTCCGGCGCTCCAGCGGCACGTATTCACCCCCGGGATTCGTGATGTACCACTGGTCGTCGATGAACACCCACGCGTCGATCCCGTCGCGCTCCAGGCTTTGCAGTGCCGCTTCCGCCGCGTCACGCGGCAGCCAATGAGCGCTCAACGTTTTCCAGCCTGCGGGATCGACGAGCTTGCCGCCGTTGAAAGCGGCAAACGGCGTTTTGATCCCCAGCGTTTCCACGATCGAATGCATGCCCTTGCCCGGCCGGCTGCTCGCCACCGTGAATCGGACGCCCGCGGCGGTGAGGTTACGCACGGCTTCCTTCGCGGCCTCACCGAGCGACTTGTCCGTGTAGAGCAGCGTGCCGTCGCAATCGGAAATCACGAGTTCGACCTTGGCCAATGCGGCCAAGGCCTGTTCCGGGTCGCCATGACCGGGACTGAGTTTCAAACCGGTAGCGCCGATGGCTGTCATTCGAACGCTCCCGCGGGCAGTTGCCGCGTCTCGCGCACGGAACGCGGGTGCCAGAGCCTCGCGCCGCCTTCAATGCCCGCCTCGTTCGACACGACTTTCACGTTACCCGGCAGTTCGAAATTGAGATTGGCCGCATTGCCGCCGCCGATCCACAGCCGGTCGTAGTTCACCAGCGAACTCAGGATGCCGATGATCTTCTCCACGCGACGATTCCAGCGTTTGTTGCCCGCCTTGTCGCGCGCCGCGTTGCCGATATATTCGTCGTACGTCTTGTTCTTGCTCACCGGATGGTGCGCCAGTTCGAGATGCGGCATCAGTTCGCCATCGCGGAAAAGCGCGGTGCCAGCGCCCGTGCCAAGCGTCAGCACAAGCTCGATACCTTTACCGTCGATGGCGGCGAGCCCCTGCATTTCGGCGTCGTTGATGATGCGCACCGGCAGGCTGCCCAAGTGCTCGGCGAGCATTTGCGCGAGCGGCACGTTGCGCCAGTATTCATTGCCGAGATTCGGTGCGGTCAGGACATGGTTGTCACGCACTACGCCCGGAAAACCGATCGAGATCTGCGTGGGCGGCAGCGGCTTTACCAGCGGTCCGACCAGTTCTATCAGTTTCTCCACCAGCACGTCCGGCGGGCACGGGTGCGGCGTGGCCACTTTCAGCCGCTCGGTTTCCATCTTCCCGTGTGCGTCGATGATGGCGGCCTTCAGGCCAGTGCCGCCCACATCGATGGCTAGAATCCGTTCTTTCGTGGTCTTGCGTTTTGTTGTCTTGCTTGCCGCTGTCTTTTTCGCTGTTGTCTTGCTTGCCGCTGTCTTTTTCGCTGCTGTCTTGCGTGCTGCCGTCCCCATGCTGTTCTCCTTAGTTCTTGTCGTCTTGAGTGTGTTCGTCTGCCAGCGGGCGCCACGCGCGGCCGTCGGCCTTCAGCAGCGCGTCGGCCTCCTTCGGTCCCGCGCTGCCGGCGGTGTAGCCATGTACCGGCAACGGACCGCCTTCGGGATGCAACACGCCGTCAACCGCCGCCCAGCTTGTTTCAATGCTGTCGGCGCGCTGGAATAGCGTTTCGTCGCCGAGCATACAGTCGTACAGCAGCGTTTCGTATCCAACGTTCGGCCTCTCGGCGAAAAAGTCGCCATATTTGAACGACGACTTGACCGCCCCGATCTGCATCACCGGCCCCGGCATCTTCACGTTGAAATCGAAGCTCGTGCCGTGTTCCGGCTCGATGCGCAAGGTCAGCACGTTCGGCACGAGCTTATCCACGGGCGTATCGCGGAACAACAGGAACGGCACTGCTTTCAGTTGCACCGATATCTCCGTGCGCCGCGCCGTCATCCGCTTGCCGGTGCGTAGATAGAACGGCACGCCGGCCCAGCGCCAGTTCTCGACAAACACCCGCGCCGCCGCATAGGTCTCCGTCTGGCTGTCCGGCGCGACGTCGGCTTCCTCGCGATACCCCGCCATCGTCGGCGATTTCTCATATTGCCCGAGCACAACGTCGCTGGGTTTCAGCGGCCGGATCGCGTCGAAGATTTCCGCTTTCTTGTCGCGCACGGCTTCGGCGTCGAATGAATTCGGCGGTTCCATGGCGACCATGCCGAGCAGCTGGAACAAGTGGTTCGGGAGCATGTCGCGGAAAGCGCCCGTCTGTTCGTAAAACCCGCCGCGCCCTTCCACGCCAATGGTTTCCGCCGCTGTGATCTGCACGTGATCGATGTATTCGCGCCGGAAAATCGGCTCGAACAGCGCGTTGGCGAAGCGCACGGCGAGAATGCTCTGAACCGTGTCCTTGCCGAGAAAGTGATCGATGCGATAAATCTGGTTTTCGCCCGCGAACTTGAGAATGCTCTCGTTGAGATCCTTAGCCGACGCGTAGTCGTGCCCGAACGGCTTTTCGATCACCACGCGCCGGAAGCCCTGCTCGCTCTCTTTCAGCAATCCGACCTTGCCGAGCCGCTCGACGATCGGCTTGAAGAAGCGCGAACTGACGGCGAGATAAAAAATGACATTTCCGTTGTCGCCAAGCGTCTGCTTCAGCTTGTTAAATACGTCGTCGGTTTCAAACTCGCCAGCCACGTATTGCAGGCGGTCCGCGACCCAGTTCCACGCTTTCTCGTCGAGTTTCGAGGTATGGAAGGCTCCGGCTTTGTCGGCGGCGAATTTTTTAAGCGAATCAGTCAGTTGGTCGCGCCACGCGCTCGTCTCGAGTTCGCCGTGATTCACGCCGATGATCTTCATCTTGTCGTCGAGCAGGCCATCCGACGACAGGTTGTACAGCGCCGGCATCAGCAGCCGTTTGGTCAGGTCCCCGGCTGCGCCGAAGATGACGAGCGTGCACGGCGGGGCGGGATGCTTGGCCAGTGGCGGCGGCGAGGACGTTGCGGTAGCAAGTGGGGTCGACATAGGGTTCTTGGAAAGAAGAGTTGAGCACACTGCCTATTAAAGACCATGTTGGCCGCTTCACAGTTCAAAATCCTGGCCAATCGGCCTGCTTATGCCATCCGGCGTATGCAATATGTAATCAGCGCAGGGGCTGTGCCGTAGAATGTCGGCACCTCGCGGCGGCTCGCCCGGCCTCGTTTCCCTTATCAGGGCAGGAGTTACACATGAATCAAACACTCTCCCCGGCGCAACTCGCCGCCTATTTCGACCGCATCGGCTATATCGCGGCTAATCGCGGGCCTCACCAGGCCACGTCCGAGACGCTGCACGCGCTGCATCGGCTGCACCCGCAGGTCATCCCGTTCGAAAACCTCGACGCGCTGCTCGGGCGCACGCCGCGTCTCGACCTGGAGTCGGTGTTCGCGAAGCTCGTGACGGCGCGGCGCGGCGGTTACTGCTATGAACACAACCTGCTGTTTCGCGCAGTGCTCAACACGCTCGGCTTCGAGACCACCGGCCTCGCCGCGCGCGTGGTGTGGAGCGACCCGGCCGCGATGCCGCCGCGCACCCACATGATGCTACTGGTCGAAACGCCCGATGAAACCTGGCTGGCGGACGTCGGCTTCGGCAGCATGACGCTGAGCGCCCCGCTGCTGTTCGACACCGGCCGCGAACAGGCGACACCGCACGAGACATTTCGCATCGACCTGATCGAGCGTGGCGATTTCTTGCTACAAGTGAAACTCGGCGATGCCTGGAAGCCGATCTATCGTTTCGACCTCGAACCGCAATTTTCCGCCGATTACACGATGGCGAACCACTATGTATCGACCTTTCCCGAGTCGATATTCCTGAACCACCTGATCGTGGCGCGGGTGATGCCCGGTGAGCGCCGGACCTTGTTCGACGCGACCCTGACGCGGCGCGGCAAGGCCGCTGGTTTCGAAGCCAAGCGCGAACTGACAATGGCCGCCGAACTGCGCGGCGCACTGCAAGACGTGTTCGGGCTCGCGCTGGCCGATAACGAAACCTCGACCCCGGCCGGCGGACTCGACACCTTGCTCGAGCGCATCGTCCGGTCGTCCGTTTCCACCCCGTCCTGATTCGTCTCGATGCGTAAAACCGCCAAGCGAGCCCATGAATTTTATCGGACGCCCGTGAAAAACGCCGTGCTCGAAAGCCGGTTGCCGCGGTGGCGCTCCACACTGGTCGTGCTGCTGATGTTCGGCGCGTTTGCGTCGCTCGCGGCGCGCGCGCTGTGGGTGCAGGTCGTGAACCAGGATTTTTATATCGGCGAGGGGCAAAAGCGTTATCAACGCACGCTGGAAATCAGCGCGACGCGCGGACGCATTGTCGACCGCAACGGCGCAATGCTGGCCGTAAGTCTCGCAACCTACGCCATCTGGGCAACGCCGTCACGCTTCGATCCGCAGACCCAGCCGCATATCGCCCGCCTGCTTGGCATGCCCGAGAACGAACTGGCACGCCGCCTCGGAACGGAGCGCTCGTTCGTGCTGCTGAAACGGCAAGTGGATGCCGACACCGCCGCGCGTATCGCGGAAACCGGGCTGGCGGGCGTGACGCTCGTGGCCGGCACAAAACGCTTCTATCCCGAGGGGGAGTCGGCGGCTCACGTGGTCGGCTTCACCGATAACGAGGACAAGGGCCAGGAAGGCATCGAACTCGCGGCGAACGACCGGTTGACGGGCGAACACGGTCAGCGCGAGGTGATTCGCGACCGGCTCGGGCGGGTGGTGTCGGAGATCGGCGAGGTTGAGTTGCCGGAGAATGGCGAGACGATCCATCTGACCATCGACCGCCGTATCCAGCAGCTTGCGCACACGCAACTGGCGGCGGCGATCACTAAACATCGCGCACGCGCAGGCAGCGTGGTCGTGCTCGACGCCAAGAACGGCGAGATCCTTGCGCTCGCGAACTATCCCACCTTCGATCCGAACGACCGCGCGCGGCTGACCGGTGAGCAGTTGCGCAACCGCGCGCTGACCGACACGTTCGAGCCGGGTTCGACCATCAAGCCGCTGGTGGCGGCGCTCGCTATCGACATGGGGCATGTGCGTCCGGACACGCGTATTGATACCTCGCCGGGCACGTTCAAGCTCGGGCCGAACGTGATCCACGATACGTCGAACCACGGTGTCATCACGGTCTCGGAAGCCGTGCAGATGTCGAGCAATATCGCGTTGATCAAACTCTCGCTCAAGCTTCGCCCGCGAACGGTGTGGGACAAGTATCGCGAATACGGCATTGGTCGCGCGCCGGACCTGACGTTCCCGGGCGCCGCGACCGGGCGCTTGCGGGCATACGAACGCTGGCGGCCGATCGAGCAGGCGACCATGGCCTACGGCTACGGCCTCTCGTTGTCGCTGTTGCAGATCGCGCAGGTTTATACGGCTTACGCGGGAACCGGCGAGTTCCGGCAGTCGACGCTGATTCGCGGCCAGGCCACGCCTGACCCGGTACAGGTGACGAAACCCGCGACGGCGGCGGCCGTGCGCGACATGCTCGAACTCGCGATGGGACCCCGTGGCACGGGACGTGCGGCAGCAGTAGACGGGTATCGCGTGGGCGGGAAGACCGGGACGGCGCGCAAGCAGGTCGGGCGCACGTATGCGGCGAACAAGTATCGCGCGTCGTTCGTCGGCATGGCGCCGATGAGCGATCCGCAAGTGATCGTCGCCGTGATGATCGATGAGCCCTCGGCGGGTGCCTACTATGGCGGCACCGTCGCCGGGCCGGTGTTCTCAGGCGTGGTCGGCGGCACGATGCAGCTGCTCGGCGTGCCGCCGGATGCGTGAGCGCCGGCGAGCTTTCGTCGCCCCTGGTCAGGGTCCGTGCGGACGGAAAACGTAAGGCCGCTGTGATGTAATGTCAGATTGCCTTAGCCGAAATTCGACGAAAAATTGGCTGAAAAGTCAGTCGAAAACTTTGAAGGACACCATGAAAAAGATTGTCGGCGCTCTCGCGCTTCCCCTGTTCCTGCTACAAGCCTGTGCCCAGTTTCATAACCCCGATGCCGGCCAGCCCGAAGTGGAAACGGCGCCCAACGCGTCGGTGGCGAGCATCGTTCAGTGCCTGACGGACGAAGCGCAGAAACACGACGCGACGTTCAAGAAAACGCCGATTCCCCAGGGCACCATGCTCGAATTCGGCGACTCCAACGTGATCAAGGTTCGCTTCGATAACGGCGAAACGTCGTATCGGTTTTATCCGGGCGAGCGCCATCTGTCGAATCTGTGGCTCGAAGGCGCGAGCAAGAAATGCGCGCCTTGAGGCGTTTGATGAGGTGTTTCATGGCCCGTTCGCGGCACGTACTTTTCTGCCGGGCTGATCGTGCGTTCGACTAAAGCCATCAACGCCGTCGAGCGTCTCAAGACACGCTCCGGCAACCCGCACTATGCCGCCGTCAGCCTGAGCGGCGGGCTTTTTTATCTCGTCGACCGGGCGGCAAGCGGTGAGCAGAAACTTTCCGCGCCGCAGACCATGGACGATTTCGTGGCGTTTGTGAACGGGCTCAAGCCCGAGAAACCACGACGCGTCAGCAAGCTCGACCTGGCGATGGACGAGCAGATCAAACGCAGCGGCAAGTCGCGGATTTCAGGGGACGAGTGACGCGCTTTCAAGCATCTCATGCAATGTCCTGAGACAGCGGCAATCGTCAGCTGTCGTTCGGTAGTGAAGCCCGGTTCGTTCCTCTCCCTTCGCTCCGCCCCAACGTTCAACCATCCAACCGTCCAACGTTAAGCATTGCGCGGCCGGACGATAGCGTTGTTCGGCGCATCTCCTTGGTGTGCCAACGCACCGAAAACGTTTGCATTGCCCGTTTATTCGCGCGCTTTGCGTCTTCGCACGCTTATCGATGGCCTTCAATGTGCGATCTCAGACGGTGCGCGTATCCGGCGCTTGCGACCATGCATCAACGGTCGCATCAAGCCGGGGGCCGCCCGACGCGCACATAGGCGCGCAGGCGAAGGGGTATAGCCGGACGCCACAACGGCCGCGCTAGTCATCGAGAGAATCGACAGCGTGGTCTGAAGGACGCCGGCAAGAATGGGGGCGCAGATGAAAGCCAAAAGATGTCCGACGTCGGAAGGTCCAAGAACGTCGACACAGGCCGACGCGGAGCTTCAACACATCGAACGCGCAATCGGCCAGTTGCGGGCGATGAGTCAGAAAGCGGCCGGTACGCTGAACGTCGAATACTGGCACGAACGGCTGACCGCAGTCTCTACCGGCTACGTGCTGGTGCCGGCGCAACGGCGCCGTATCGATGCGCTACGCAAGGTGCTGGATTCCCTTTCACAACCGCAGGGCGACCCCACCTCCGGGCGCAAAAGAACGACCAACAGGCTTTGGGCGAAAGCGGCGTAACTACGACGCTTTCGCCATCGCGCATCATGCGCGTAATTGACCGCGGCTTTCGAGCCGCCCGAAGTTGTGTTCAAAGTAAAACGATCAGTTGTGTTTATCGATCGTGTAAATCCCAGATACCGCCCTTCAGTTACAGCTTGTCCGCAATCAGCCCGAGCGTCTCGATACCGCCCACCAGTACCGCGCCGCCAATAATGAGGCGCGTCCGTTCGCCCGCAGTAAAAGGCACGCAGGCACCCCGATTCTTCACGCGGGAACAAGCTTAGCGGGAATGCTTGGTTTGGCGGGCAGCGCAGCGCCGCTAAGATCGTGGCTCGTTCCGTCACAGAATTGCCATGAGCCTTTATATCGACGATGCTCAACGCCATCGGATCCATCAGCTACGCACGTCCTGGCGCTGGCGCAGCGAGTGGCCGACCTGGGTTCTGATTTTGGCCGTGTATGGCGTCTGGTTCGCGACGGCGCTTAATGCGCGGTCGATAGGAATGCCCCTGGCGGTCAGCATCCTGGCTGTGCTGTCGTGCCTGTATCTGTCCTTGCAGCATGAACTGCTGCATGGCCATCCAACCCGTTTTCCCCTGTTTAACGCGCTGCTCGGCGTCGCCCCGCTCGCGGTCTGGTTCCCCTACGCGGTGTATCGCGAATCGCATCTGCGCCATCACAACGACGCTCATCTCACCGACCCCGATCTCGATCCGGAAACCTGGTTCGTCTCCGCCGAACGCTGGCGCGGCGCCGGCACGGCGGTGCGGTTCCTGCTCGTTATCCGCAATACGTTCTTCGGGCGCATCGTGCTTGGCCCGTGGTTTTCGATCGTGGAAACGATGATGTCCGCAGTCGCCCGGATTGCGCGAGGGAATGGCCGTATCGCAGGCGCCTGGGTCCTGCATCTTGTCCTGCTCGGACTGCTCGCGACGTGGCTCGACCGTCGATGCGGCATCAGTCCGGCGCTCTTCGTACTCGGCGTCGGTTATCCGGCGCTCGCATTGAGTGCGGTCCGTTCATTCCAGGAACATCGCGCCGTCGATAACATCCCCGAACGCACGGTCATCAACGAAGCATCGTGGGTCTGGCGTCTTCTGTTCCTCAANAACAACTTTCACTCGGTTCATCACGACTTGCCGAGCGTGCCCTGGTTCGCGCTGGCGAACGTTTATCATGAGCACCGCGATGCGTATCTGCGGCGCAATGGCGGCTTTATTGTGCGCGGCTATCAGGAATGGCTGGTGCGGCATGTGGTGCAACCGGTTGCACCGGCATTGCATCCGCTTCACGCGCTTAATGCACGATCCGATCAGATTGCGCAGGCCCGGGCTTCCGCGGCCGGGTCCGCAACGCTTGGCGGCGACGCGGCGCAGCCTGTCTGATGTTGTCTCTCCGACGAGGTTTTCGTCGGCGGAATGGGAAAGAACCTGCATGAACTGGGTGGCCGCGTTACCGATGTACAACGTCACGCCGGCACTCGCCGACGACTGGCGCGTTTTGCTCGACCGTGTTCACCGCCGTTTGCGGCCCTGGCTCGAGGCACGCGGCGACACGCTCGCCGTCGTCGATCCCGAAACACCCCTGGACGAATTCTGGCTGCGTGAGGACCTGCTGCTGTCGCAGACATGCGGCTACCCGCTGGTGAAGGCGCTCGCAGGACGCGTGCAGCTTGTCGCAACGCCCGTTTTTTCCGTCGATGGCTGCGCGGGCGGCGACTATCGCAGCGTTCTGGTGGCCAGGACCGCGGCGGGTGTCACGTCGCTCGCCGCATGCCGCGGACTGCGCGCGGCGTTCAACAACCCCGACTCGAATAGCGGCATGAACCTGCTGCGCAGCGCCGTCGCGCCGCTTGCCGGCGGGCGTCCGTTCTTCGCGTCGGCGATCGAAACGGGCGGGCACCTGGCGTCGCTGCAAGCCCTGCTGGACGACCGCGCCGATGTCGCCGCCATCGACTGCGTGACCTTCGCGTTCGTGCTCGACCAGCTTGCGCATCTCGGCCGCGGCGTGGTCGAAATCGGCACGACGCAAAGCGCGGCCGGCTTGCCGATGATTGCATCGAAACGGGTGCCCCCGGATGGTATCGAGGCGCTCGCGATCGCACTCGCCGACGCCGTCGCGGAAGATCGTCCGCTGGCAAAACGGCTCAAGCTCGATGGTTTTGCCAAGCGTCCGCTCGACGACTACGCCGGCATTCTCGACATCGAAACGGACGCGGTGAAGCGCGGTTATCCCCGCCTCGCCTGAGGGTGGACACGGCAGACTTTCCTGACTTTCGGCACAATCGGTTTTCACCCACGCGTGCACGGTGCATTTTGGATTTTCGTCCGGGATAGCTCTTCCCGGAAACCGAATCGCCAATACTCGCGCCGCCGCTGCACGAAGTCATGGAAGCCGCAATGATCCCGTTTTCAGTTCTCGATTTATCCCCTATTCCCGCCGGATCGACCGCCGCCGACGCCTTCCGCCACTCGCGCGAACTGGCCCAGCACGTCGAAAAACTCGGCTACCTGCGCTTCTGGCTGGCCGAGCATCACAACATGACCGGCATTGCCAGCGCCGCGACTTCCGTGGTGATAGGACACGTTGCCGCAGGGACGAGCACGATCCGCGTCGGCTCAGGCGGCGTGATGCTGCCGAATCACGCGCCGCTCGTGATCGCCGAGCAGTTCGGCACGCTCGAGTCGCTGTTTCCCGGACGAATCGATCTTGGCCTCGGCCGCGCGCCCGGCACCGACCAGACAACCGCCCGCGCGCTGCGTCGCGACCTTCAGGGCAGCGCGGATAATTTCCCCGACGACGTCGTGGAATTGCAGCGCTATTTCGCCGATCCGGTGGAAGGCCAGCGTGTGCGGGCCGTCCCGGGCGCCGGGCTGAACGTGCCGATCTGGCTGCTTGGCTCGTCCACGTTTAGCGCCCAGCTCGCCGGCGCGCTCGGCCTGCCGTTCGCCTTCGCCTCGCATTTCGCGCCAGACTACCTGCTGACCGCGCTGCAGGTTTACCGGGCCCAATTCCGGCCGTCGAAGCAACTCGAGCGCCCTTACGCGATGGTCGGAGTCAACGTTTTTGCCGCCGACACCACGGCCGAGGCGGAGTTTCTGTTCACATCGCTACAACAGCAATTCATTAATCTGCGACGTGGCACGCCGGGCCAGTTGCCGCCGCCCGTCGAGCAGATTGCGTGGAACGAAGCGGAACGCGCCGGCGTCGAGCATTCGCTGGCGTGCTCGGTGATCGGCGATCAACGCCAGGTGGAAGCAGGACTTGCCTCGCTGATCGAACAAACCCAGCCGGACGAGTTGATGGTGACCGCGCAAATCTACAACCACGCCGCCCGTCTGCGCTCGTTCGAGATCACGGCGCAGGCCCGCGCGACGCTGGCGGCATAGAGGGGCTGCATCACCTCCCGTACGTCAACTGAATGTTAATTGTTAAGCGGCGCGGCGAACACGCATTCAGGTGCTGGACGGGTATCGTTTTGACAAGCAATAATGAGGTCGGCGGCTTTGAGATCCGCCGTCCTGCGCCCGCTTCTGGTGCCTTTGTGTGAAGGGCCGTGACGGGTAAGCCGTTCGAAGGGTCTCAACAAGAAAGATGTTGGATATCGCAAGGGAGAAAATGAATGACCAGAAGTCCCGCCACAGGATCCATGACCTTGCTGACGGAGCGCGATGAAGCCACCGGTCAGGAAGTGCGGACGTTGCGCCTCGAACCTGCACCCGATGGCAAGGCCGTCCTCCTGATCGAGATCGACGAAAGGAAGGCCGGTATCCATCGTGAGGTGCGTTATGAAATCACGCCGGCAGAACTGATTGCAGCGATTCGCGCGCACGGTGCAGAATTGCCGGGCGAGCAACATAATCGGTAAAATGATTTAGGCATACAATAGCGGCATTCGGCGCTATCATTTCTTCGTGGCGCCCGCGGTTGTCTGGGCAAATTGTTGAAATTAGCGGCTGCATGCATGGTGCATTTGAAACATGAGCAGCCGCCAGCCGTGCACCGATCTGGTCGGAGCTACAGCCGCTGATTCGGCGGCTTACGCATCTCGCACCGGTCTCAAACACAGTAACCAGTTTGTCGAGCCGCGCGCTCGCAGAAGCCCGATTATCGGGCGCTGCGGGTTAAAGCGGTAATTTGCGGTATTACACTAATTGACGCGCGTCACTCGGCGCGACACGATTTTAGTCAACCCACACATTCATCGAGCCGCCCCGGTCCGCGCGGGCAGATGGCTCGCCTTCAAGAAAGTAAAAGCTGAATCAGGACAGCCGTGGACGAAAGAAAGCGAGACAGTATCATTGCCTATTTGCGCAGCCGAATGGCTGAGTTTGGCATTACCGAAACGGCTCTGGCCGAAGCATTGGCCGACGTGCCCGTTTCCGTCACCCCTCCTCCCTTGACGAACGGTTCAAGCGCGGCGTCCAAGCGCGCGCTGCCGTCCATGCCTCAAATGCCCGAGAATACCCATGGCGCTACGCCGGTATTCAGAAATGCAAGCGGCGACACATGGGACGGTGTAGGTGACATGCCAGAGTGGCTGAAGCGCGCTGTGCATGCAGGGCAGGATATCGAGTTTTACCGGGTTTAAAGCCGCTCGTCTGGTGGGACCGCTTATGCAAATAGCGGCGCCCTGCATGACTTGCGGGCTTTGGGCGCGGGTGCCTGCGTGGCACTCGACTTGTGGATATCCGGGCATTGCGTAACCGCCCTTCAGTTTGCGCTTGGCATGCATGCAAAGCGTACGTAGCGCTCCCTGAAATAAAGAACGCCCCGCAGGGCGTTCTCGTTCACGTAGGGAATCACTACGCCGAACGTCGGCCGCTCTAGAAATTGAAGTTGTCGATATTCGAAGAATCGAACGTGGTCGGCGGTCCAAGCACGACTTCGCCGCTCTTGCCCACCGTGCGTTTGCCCAGTTTGCCCGCGTCAAAGCTGTCGCCTTCCTTGCCCGTGATCGTGCCCGACGCGAGGTTAGCCGCCGCGTACGCCGCGAGGTAGCCGAGTTGACCCGGGTCCCACAACTGGAACGCCGTCACGGTGCCGTTCTTGATGAACGCGCGCATCTGGTTCGGCGTACCGAGTCCGGTGACCATGACTTTGCCCTTGGCCGGTGACGTCGAGATATAACGCGCCGCCGCCGCAATACCCACGGTCGTCGGAGCAATGATGCCCTTCAGGTTCGGATACGCCTGCAACAAGCCCTGCGTTTCGACGAACGATTTCTGGTCGTCGTCGTTACCGTAGGCAATCTTCACCAGCTTGAGCTTCGAATATTCCGGTTTCTTAAGCTCCTCCTGCATCCACTTGATCCAGGTGTTCTGGTTCGTGGCGTTCGGCGTGGCCGAGAGGATCGCGAACTCGCCCTCGCCGCCCACCAGTTTCGACAATAACTGCACCTGTCCCCGTCCGATCGATTCCGAGTTCGCCTGGTTGACGAAAATCTGCCGGCCGTCGGGCGCAGTATCGGAGTCGAAGGTGACGACTTTTATGCCTTGCGACATTGCCTTCTTCAGGTATGGGACAACCGCGTTCGCATCGTTGGCGGCGATCACGATCGCGTCCTGGCGCTGCGTGATCAACGTATTGATGTACTGGACCTGCGACGACGCGCCAGCATCCGAGGGGCCCACAACCTTCCCCTGACCGCCCATCTCCTTGATGGCCGCCAGCCCGCCGTCATCGGCGATGACTTCGTACGGGTTGTTGATCTGCTTCGGCAGGAACGCTATTTTCAGGTCCTTTTTCAGATCCGCGGCATTCGCGCTGATCGGAATCGTCGCGGCGACGGACACCGCGATCAGTGCGGCGCATAACGCCGGACCGCGAATTAACTGGAAGGGTTTGAACATGCCTGTGTCTCCTGATGTCGCGCGCCGCTCCGATTTTTCTGGAGTCTTCACGCTGGTTTTAAAAGCCCAACTTTCATGAAAGCGTCTGCGTCATCAAGCGCTTTTCACGCATGACACGCCAACGTGCAACAAGATTCGGAATCAGCACCGACGACAACAGCAAACCACCGGTCACAATGGTCAGCGTCTCACTCGATACATCCGAGAGCGTCAACGCATTGCGCAACACACCGATGATCAGCAACGACAACAGCACGCCGATCATCGACCCGCGTCCGCCGAAGATACTCACGCCGCCGAACAACACGGCCGCGATCACCGACAACTCGAAACCCTCGCCGTTATCGCCGCGTGCGCTGGTGAAGCGCAACGTATAGACCACGCCCGCGAGCGCGCTCATCGCGCCGGACAACATGAAAAGCTTGAGTTTCGTGCGCGCTACGTCGATACCGGAGAACTGCGCGGCAACCGGATTCGCGCCGGTCGCGTAGAGGCTGCGCCCGAACGGCGTGGCCTGCAGCAGCACCGTGAAAATAATCGCGCCAATGATCACAAGCACGAACGGCATCGGCAGGAATGCGGCGATCGTGTCGATACCGAACGCCGTGTAGGACGCGGGAAAGTCAGCGACAGCCTGATCGCCCAGCAGCACGTACGCCAGGCCGCGAAACAGCGCGAGCGTGCCGATAGTCACGGCAAGCGAGGGCAGATTGAAACGCACGATCACGAGGCCGTTGAACAGGCCGGCGAGCGTCCCTGCAACCAATACGATGGCAATCACGAGCGGCATGGGCAACCCCATGTGCCAGAGCACGCCCATCAGCGCACTCGATGCACCGAGCACCGACGCCACCGACAAATCGATCTCGGCCGCGACAATGATCAACGTCATCGGCAAGGCGATCAGCGCGATCTCGGTGAAGTCGGCAAGCATGTTCGAAAGGTTGGCGCTTGACAGGAACATCGGCGACAGGACGCGTCCGAGGATCACTCCAAGCACAAGCACCACCACGAGCATGGTTTCCCACGAGACGTGCCGGCGTTTTGTCAGCGTGAGTGCTGAATCGGGTTTAGCCATGATCGCGTTTCCTCATCATGCGGCGCGCGACCGAGCGCGCCAGCAGTGTGTCGAGCGTGATCGCCGCGACGATCAGCGCTCCCTGGATGGCCTGCTGCCAGAACGGCGACACGCGCAAGACCACCAGCGCGATGTTGATCACGCCGAGCACAAGCGCACCGAGCGTCGCGCCGAGTATGGTGCCGACGCCACCCGTGATCGCCACGCTGCCCACCACGGCCGCGGCCACCACCTGCAATTCGATGCCCTTCGCCGTGCTCGCTTCGACGGTGCCGAAGCGAGCCAGCCACAGCACGCCCGCGAGGCCCGCTATCGCGCCGGACAACAGGAAGCCGATCATCACACGACGCTCTACGCGGATGCCCGCAAGCCGCGCTGCTTCGGGGTTCGAGCCGATCGCATAATGCTCGCGGCCACCACGATATTGCTTGAGATAAATGCCGATCGCGACCAGCACCACCATCGCGATCAACACCAGGTTCGGCAAGCCGAGCAACGAACCCGTGGCGATGCGCGAGAACGCATCGGGAAGGCTCGTTGCGTTGATCTGGCCGCCGTGGACCCAGGCGTAATCGGCGCCGCGCACGATATACAGCGTCGATAAGGTCGCCACCAGCGAAGGCACGCGCCCGAACGTCACGAGCGTGCCGTTCACTCCACCAATCACGAGGCCGATGGCAATGCCCGCCAGCATCGCCACGACTATCGGCATGTGCGGGAACATCACGAAGAGACTGCCGACCGAGTACGCACTGACACCGACAACCGAAGCCACCGACAGGTCGATATGCCGCATCAGCATCACGACCGTCATGCCGGCGGTGAGCAAGCCGATGATCGACACGTTGAGCAGAACGTCGCGCAGATTCTGCAGATTGAGGAACTCGGGTTTCACCGCAGCGGTGGCCGCAACCAGCGCGACCAGCACGACAAATAACGTCGCCTCGCGGCTGCGAACGAGGTCCGTCAGCAGGTTGCGGCGTTTGGGCTTAGGCGCATGCACGGCAGGCATCGCAGGAGAATGTCGGGTCATCATGCGGCCTTCCCCAGCGTTGACGGCGATGCACCGAGCGCAGCGCTCATTACGCGTTCTTCGTTTGCATCGGCGCGCGCGATGTCGGCGCTGATGCGGCCTTCGTGCATCACGAGAATGCGATCGGCCATGCCGAGCACTTCGGGCAGCTCGCTGGAAATCATCAGGACCGCCATGCCTTCACGCACCAGTTCCGCTAGCGTTCGATACACCTCCGCCTTGGCGCCGACGTCGATACCGCGCGTCGGTTCGTCGATGATCAGCACTTTAGGCCCTGTGGCAAGCCACTTTCCGAGCACGACCTTCTGCTGATTGCCGCCGGACAGCGTGCCCACGGGGGCATCGAGATCGCTCGCTTTGAGTCGCAGGCGGCGGCCCCAGTCGGCGGCAAGCGTGTTTTCGCTGCGTGACGATATCAACCCATGTTTAACGAGGCGTCCGAGCACCGTCAGCGACGCATTGCGCGCAATGCTCAGTTCCAGCGCGAGACCTTGGGCACGCCGGTCCTCGGGCACCAGCGCGAGGCCTGCGCGAACTGCCGCTTGCGGCCGGCCGAGTTGCAACGGCTTACCTGCGATCCTGACTTCACCCGCATCCACATGATCAATGCCGAAGATCGCACGCGCCACCTCACTGCGACCCGCGCCAACGAGTCCCGCCAACGCCACGATCTCGCCCGCACGGACCTCGAACGAGACGTTCTTGAACACGCCATCGCGCGTCAGGCCACGGACTGAAAGACGTACCTCGCCGGGCGCAACATCCGCTTTCGGATAGAAGGTATCGAGATCGCGCCCGACCATCTTGCTCACGATCGAGTCGATAGTCATGTCGGCGGTCATTGCGTCGAAGACCTTCAGACCATCGCGCATGATCGTCAAGCGTTGCGTCAGCGCGAACACTTCGTCCAGCCGGTGCGTGATGAACAGAATGGCGGCATTGCGTTCCCGCAATGAGCGCACGATCGCAAACAGGCGTTCGACTTCGGTCAGCGACAACGCCGCCGTCGGCTCATCCATGATCAGCACGTTCGCGTTCAGCGACAGCGCCTTGGCGATCTCGACCACTTGCTGATCCGCGATGGACAAGCCACGCACCAGGCGCTCCGCGCGCAGATTGACACCCAGCGATTGCAACAGCGTATCCACCTCGCGATTCATTTCGTCGTAGCGAATCCGGCCGAGCCGGTCGCGCGGCTGACGTCCCATGTAGATGTTTTCCGCGATGGACAGATCCGCGAACAACGTGGGTTCCTGATAGATCACAGCGAGTCCGGCGTCGCGTGCCTCTGCGGGATTCGCAAAGGTACGGGCCTGCCCATCGACGAGCAATTCGCCCGAGTCCGGCTGATAGACACCCGCAAGCAGCTTGACCAGGGTCGACTTGCCCGCGCCGTTCTCGCCTAGCAACGCATGCACTTCACCCGGCCACAACGCGAGGCTGCCGTCACCGAGCGCACGCACGCGGCCGAACGATTTGCTCGCGTGCCTTAGCTCCAGCCGAGGCGGATTGTTAATGCCCATTCCTGTCTCCTTCAGATGCGATAGATCCGCTCTGCGTTGCTTATGAAAAGCGCATGTTTTTCTGTACCGCTCAAGTCTCCTACGATGGACGCATACGCGTTCCACAAGCCTTCATAGGTCGCGAACAACCGGTCGACCGGAAAGTTCGACGCGAACATTGCGCGGTCGCAGCCGAACCCATCGATAGTCTCGAGCACATACGGACGAAAACTTTCGACGTTCCACTGGTGATCGAACATGGCAAGGCCGCTGATCTTCACCGCCACATTCGGACACGCAGCGAGCGCACGCAAACCGTCGCGCCATGCACGAAAACCCTCGACCGACGAGCGGTCCACAAACATCCCCGCATGATTCACGATGAACTGCGTGTCGGGATGTTCTTGCGCTAGCGCGGCCGCTTCATTCATCTGCGACGGGTAAAGTTGAAGATCGAACGAGAGCGAATACTTCTTCAGCAACGCAAAGTTCTGACGCCATTGCGGTTCACGCATGTAGTGCCGGCCCACGTAGTCATAGAGTGGCTTGGCATGCACATTGAGGATCTGCCGGACGCCTCGCGTGTTGGCGAACGCAGCATGCCCTTCGAGCACTTCATGCACCTTGTCCGCCGATGCCGATAAATCCGCACCCGCCACGATCGCATTCGGCATACCGTGGCCTTCGTTATCGGCGACGTGTTGCAGCCAGCGAGTTTCTTCCACCGGATCGGCGGGATCGTGATTGGCATCCACATGCACGAGTTTCAGCACCTGTATCGGCTCGGCATCGCGCAGCAAATCACTGATTAGATAGTCATGTTTCAGATCGCGTGCATCGCCGACGAACGACGTACCCGGGTTCGCCAGCCACGGATAGTGATGCGTCTTCAAATCCCAAAGGTGAATGTGCGGATCGACAACCTGCATGGATATGTCCTCGTGCCGCTAAAGCTAAAGAAAAGCGCGTCAGGGAAGATGGAAAACCGGCGCGAGCGCGTATTGCACCGGCGAGCGGTCAGGGTTCGTTTCCATCAGGTCGGCCATGCTGTCCCACCATTTGCGCATGATGGGCAGATCGGGCAAGGCGTCCATGGTGTGGTTGCGCTCACGCTTGAGCGTGGCGAACAGATGCCCGTTGGTTTCGTCGAGGAAAATCCAGTAATCGCGGATCCCGGCGTTGCGTAAGGCCTCGGCCAGCTCGGGCCAGAGATCGCGATGACGCCGCTCGTATTCATCGCGCTGGCCCGGTTTGAGGGTCATCCTGAACGCAATCGTCTCCATTGCGGCTTGCCTTTTATAGGTGTTGAAACCGGTTGAGTCTTAGTCTGACTTGCGGCTTTTGCGCTACGACTATAGTTCGTCTACTGATAACATGACAATCCGAAGTGAGGATCAGCCGATCGCAAAACCGAATCGCTTCATGGACACACGAGGACGCCCGATGAACCAGACCGTCTCCCAGATTGCTCTCGTCAACCGCCTGAAATTCAAGCATCTGGCGCTGCTTGTCGCCCTCGACGACGCCCGCAACCTGCATCAGGCCGCCGAGGCCATCAATGTCGCGCAACCCAGCGCCAGCCGGATGCTCAGCGACATAGAAGAGGCGTTCGGCTTCCTGCTGTTCGAGCGCAACGCACGCGGCATGCAGCCCACCCCGCTCGGCGTCGCCACGCTCGCCTACGCGCGCCGGTCGCTGGCCGACCTCACCCGCTTCGCCGCCGATCTCGAAAGCAAGCGGCGCGGCGGTCATGGCCAACTGACCGTCGGCGCGATCATGGGCGCCGCGCCCGACGTGCTCGCCATGGCTATCGCCGAACTCAAAAGCGAGCGGCCATTGCTCAACGTGCGCATTCTTGGCGAGACCAGCGACCAGGTAGTGCAATTGCTGCATCGCCGGGAAGTGGATCTCGCGCTCGGCCGTCTCACCACGCCGCTCCAGCACAACGACTTCGACTTCGAACCGCTTTCGCGCGAGGCCATGCGGCTGGTGGTGCGCGCCGCGCATCCGCTCGCCCATGAAACCTCGCTCTCACTCGACGCGCTGGTCTCCTGGCCCTGGATCCTGCAACCGATCACCAGCCCGGCACGCGCGTTGTTCGAAGACGAGCTCGCTCGGGCAGGACTCGCCTCGCCGTCCAACGTGGTCGAATGCGCGTCGATCTTCGCCACGCTTCAGCTTCTTCAAAACAGCGACGCCGTCGCCATGCTGCCGGAATCCGTCGTGCGCGATTATCTGCGCGCGCATTTGCTGATCGAGCTGCCCATCGAGATCGGCAAAAGTCTCTCGGGCTTCGGCTTGCTGCGGCGCAAGCATGAAACGCTCAGCGAACCAGCCGAATACTGCATCGCGCTGTTGCGCAAGTACTCGGCCGGCTCGTTCACTGAAGGTTGACGAACAGGCCGCCATCCACCAGAAGTGACGCGCCCGTCACATAACGCGCGCGGTCCGATGCAAGGAACGTCACGCATTGCGCGACGTCGTCGGGCTCACCCAGGCGTCCCAGCGGAATGCGTTTTTCGAAGTACGCGCGCTTTTCCGTGTCGGCGAGATCTTCCGCGTTCAGGTCCGTCGCGATGGTGCCGGGCATCACCGAATTGCAGCGGATGCCGTAAGGTCCCAGCGCGATCGCGCACGACTGCATCAGCGAGTGAACGCCCGCTTTGGTCGGTGTGTAGTGCGTCTGCATGGCGCCACCGACGAGCGCGCTGATCGAACTCGTCGCGACAATCGCACCACCGGTTCCCTGCAATTTCATCTGGTTCGCGACGGCCTGGGTCACGTAAAACGCGCCGTTCAGATTGACGCCGACGGTGGCTTCGTACACCGATGCCGGCATGTCGAGGAACGTATGGAATGGACAGATGCCGGCGTTGCTCGCGAGGACATCGACATGACCGAACGCGTCGACTGCCTGCTTCACGAGTTCCAGTCCCGTTTCGCGCTGCGCCACGTCTCCTTCAACCGCGATCACTCTGCGGCCAAGTGTTTCTATCTCGCCGACCACTTCCTGCACCGCCGATAAGCGTCCGTACGAGCGGTCGTTGTCGCCCCAATAGTTGAGCACGACGTCCGCGCCTTCCTTCGCACAAGCCACGGCGATCGCACGGCCAATGCCTCGCGATCCGCCGGTAACGATCACCACTTTATTGTCGAGCAGCACGATAAACCTCAATGTTTCAATGTGTATGAGGACGCACAAGGGTGCATTCGGGATTGAGCCGCACGCCGAAGCCCGGCGTCTCCGGCACCTTCATCCGGCCGTTGACCGGCACGGGTTCGTCCAGCAGCAGCGGATTGAACATCGGCACGACTTCGTCGGCTTTCGGCGCCATCATCAGGAATTCCGCGAACGGCGAGTTGTGCCGCGTCACCACGAAGTGATAGCTATAAACCGATGAACCATGTGGCACGACGAGCACGTTATGGGCATCGGCCAGCGCGGATATCTTGATCAGTTCCGTGATGCCGCCGCACCAGCCCACATCCGGCTGAACCAGATCGGCGCAGCCCATTTCGAACAGCATCCGGAAACCCCAGCGCGTGGCTTCATGTTCGCCGGTCGTCACCATCATGCCGCGCGGCACCGAGCGCCGCAGTTCGGCGTAACCCCAATAGTCGTCGGGCGGCAACGCTTCTTCGAGCCACTTCAGACCATGCTCCTTCGCCGCATGCGCGAGGNGNGTTGCATAGTTCAGGTCGAGGCTCATCCAGCAATCGAACATCAACCAGAAATCGCTGCCTACTTTGGCGCGCATATCGGCGAGCTTCGCNATGTTCTTCGCGAGCCCCTCCTCGCCTTCCGCGGGTCCATGCTGCAACGGCATCTTGCCGCCGATAAAACCCATCTCCTTCGCCAGATCGGGACGTGCACCGGTCGCGTAGAACTGCAGTTCATCGCGTACAGGGCCGCCTAACAGATGGAACACCGGCTCCTTGCGAACNTTCGCGAGCAGNTCCCACAACGCGAGATCGACGCCCGAGATCGCATTCAGCACGATGCCTTTGCGCCCGTAATAGAGCGTNGCGAAATACATCTGGTCCCANATCTTCTCGATGTCGGTCACACGCTGCCCTTCGAGAAACCGCGCCAGATGTTTCTCCACTATAAAAGCGCCAATCTCGCCGCCCGTGGTCACCGCAAAGCCGACCGTACCATCGCTCGCTTCAATTTCAACGACAAGCGAACCNAGCACATTGATGCCGAACGACTGACGGCTTTGCCGATACTCGGGGTAACGCGCCATTGGCGTGGAGATATGGTCGTCGATCCAGTGATCGGCGCCCTGGTCGTGATAATCGGCGCCACCGCCGCGAACGGTGAACGCACGAACGTGACGAATGGTGGGCATGGACATGATCGGACTCCGTAATGGTTCTGGTGGTTCTAATGTTCAGGACGCTTCGGCGAGCTAGCCATGCGTATAAGCAGATACCCAGCAGATACCCGAGCAGGCCGAACGAACACGATGATCGCGATCGCGGCGAGCACGGCAAATGCCGGGAAAGAGCCCCGCTTCGGCGACGCCAAGCGCGAAGCGCAACACCTTTCAGCAGGCAGCTTCATTCAGTACGTCGCGCGGCCACCGGACAGATCGAACACGGACGCCGTGCTGAACGCGCAATCTTCCGAGCTGAGCCAAAGGATCAGCGACGCGGCTTCTTCCGGCAGGAGGAAGCGGTTCATCGGAATCTTCGACAGCATGTAGTCGATATGCTGCTGCGACATGGAATCGAAAATCTCGGTCTTCGCTGCAGCCGGCGTCACTGCGTTGACCAGGATGCCGCGCGTGGCGAGCTCCTTGCCCAATGACTTCGTGAGGCCGATCAGGCCGGCTTTCGAGGCGCTATAGTGCGACGCATTCGGATTGCCTTCCTTGCCCGCCACCGACGCAATATTCACGATCCGTCCGTAACCTTCCTTCAGCATATGCGGCACCACGGCACGGCACGTGAGATACGGCCCGATCAGGTTCACGTCGATCACGCGGCGCCATACGTCCGGCGCGAGTTCCCAGGTCGTGCCGTTGCCGCCGGTGATACCCGCGCAGTTGATCAGCACGTCAATCTTTTGATGCGCTTCCAGCGTCGACTGCACCGCCTGTTCAACCGACGCTTCCTCGGTCAGTTCGACCACGGCGACACTGACCTTGCCAGCCTTCGCGAGTTCGCCGCGCGCGCGTTCGAGGCGTTCTGCATCGATGTCCCACAGCGCAACTTCAGCACCTGAGCCCAGCGCTCGTTGCGCCACCGCGTAACCAATACCGCGCGCGCCGCCGGTGATCACCACGGTCCGGCCGGCCAGATCGATCTGGTTCATCGTGTCTCCTTGTCTTTAGGATGATTGTTGATTCGGCGCCTGCTTAATGCCGCTAATGAACAAACTATAGGGGCGCTCTCATAGCAAAACAATCCGACTATTCGATGGTCCGATAGCAAAAGTGGATCAGAAGCGGCTAGAGGGACTATTCGGGTTCGGGTATAGCCGGATGACGGCTGACAACGTGAAGCGGCAAGCTTGGTGAATCGGTCGTTCTTGCCACATTGGCCCTTTCGGGCACACGGCTTGCTGTGACCGGTAAGCCCATTGATTCAGGGCAACCATGGAAATCACATCACGAATGATGCCTCCCGGCAGTATCGTCACCACCATGCTGGTAACCCGCTACGCGGATTTCACCTGACGGAGAACGCTATGGAACCTGTTTCACACGGAATCATTTTCTGGCTGATCATTGGCGGAATTGCCGGCGCGCTCGCTGGCCGGATCGTCGAAGGCGGCGGCTTCGGGATCATTGTTGACATCATCGTCGGCATTGTCGGCGCGTTCATCGGCGGATGGCTAGGTGGCGTTCTCGGCATCCATCTAGGCGGCGGCATCATCGGTTCACTGATCACTGCGCTGATTGGCGCCGTGATCCTGCTAGTTATTCTGCGGCTCTTTAGCCGAGGGCGCGCCGGGCCAACGGTCTGATCGCACCGGGCGACAGCACGCCGCATTTCGTTTGGCCAAATCCCGCGCAAGGCATGCCTGCGCGGGATTTTTCTTTAGCGCATGCCAAGTTCTCGCCGCTTTAAGGCATCCTGACCAGCCCTAAGCTTCAACACCAATAGTTCGCAAACGTGCGATCTGTCATGCTCGGTACGCATAATTCCCTTTAAGTCTTATCAAGGCAACGCCCAGCCCATTTTGACGCTGGGCATATGCATTCCAGTATCGAAATGAAATCTGAAAACAGAATGATCGAATCGAGATTCATGCTAGTTTTTACACCCTTCATTAACTGCGCAAAACTCTCATTCGATATGCGCAAGAAGAAAAATACCGGACGGACTCAGGCTTTGCTAAAAGGTCATGGCCCGTTTACCGGGCGCGTGGTTGCAGTGCTGGCCGTGTTGCTTGCGAGTGCCGCGCTTTCTGCTCCTGCAACGGCCGACGTGCCGTCGCTCAAGGGCAAGCGTATTGGCATATCGGTCGCTGGCACGGAGCATTACTGGGACCTGAAGGCCTATCAGGGACAAATAGATGAAGTGAAGCGGCTCGGTGGAATTGCAATCGCGCTGGACGGCGGCCGCAAAGATAGTCAGCAGATCGCTCAACTCCAGACGCTGATCGCGCAAAAGCCTGATGCCATCATCGAACAGCTTGGCACGGCGTCCGTGCTCGAACCGTGGCTCAAGAAGATCCGCGAAGCAGGCATCCCGCTTTTTACCGTCGATACCACGAGCCCTTCGAGCATCAACGTAACGACCTCGGATAACTTCTACATCGGCGAGCAGCTTGCATTGAAGCTCGTGAACGATCTGCATGGCGAAGGCAATATCCTCGTCTTCAACGGCTTCTACGGCGTGCCGGTCATCGCAATGCGCTACGACCAGTTGCGCACGGTGCTGAAGTGGTATCCAAAGATCAGGATCATTCAGCCCGAGTTGCGCGACGTCATTCCGAACACCGTGCAGGATGCTTACTCCCAGGTCAGCCAGTTGCTAAACAAGTATCCGAAGGGCACGGTGCAGGCTATCTGGGCGGCGTGGGATGTGCCGCAGATCGGTGCGACGCAGGCGGTCGATGCAGCGCATCGCTCGGAGATCAAGACCTACGCAGTCGATGGCAGCCCTGACTTCGTCGCGCTCGTCAAGAACCCGCAATCCAGCGCCGCGGCGGTGGTCGCACAACAGCCTTACCTGATTGGCAAGACCGCTGTCGACAATGTCGCGCGCTATCTGGCAGGCGAGCGCACGTTGCCGCCGGCCACTTACGTACCGTCGATTCTCGTCAGCAAGGACAACGCAGCGGAGGCGCAGAAGACGCTGGGTCAGGCCGGCGCCAAGTGAGCGACCGGCTCTTGCCTTGCTTGACATAGCAGGCAGTTCAACGACGTGCCTGCGTTGCGCGGAGTCGGGGCGCTACTTTTTGCTTAAGCTTTGTCGCTCCTTGCGGTTAACGGGGACCTTGTTCATCGACCAGTATTTTTCTGCCCTCGATGCGGATCGGCACCGGTGTCAGGCTCGCGCCAAGGCAAGGACCATCCACGCACACGCCGTCCTCGAACCGGAACATCGCGCTGTGATGGGCACACATGAGAAGCTCGCCGCCATAGGCACAGAATGTGTTCGGCTCGTAGTTCAACGGGATCGAAAAATGCGGGCATACATTGCGATAGGCCCATGCGTTGTCCCCTCTGCGCAGCACCAGTACTTCAGTCGCGGCTTCAAAACCACCACCGTCCGGCACGTCATCGAGTGTGCAGAGATGAGCGCCGTCGCTTACTAGATCGCTCATGGTTTCTCACTCCTTCGCGATCAGCACGAAGTCGCGCTCCACCTCGAAGTACGGCTGCGCTCCCTTATTTTCCCTGAGCACGTACTCCACAACCAGCGACGACTTCACACCAAAGACCGCATCCGATTCAACGTACTTGTCATCGGATGAGAACAAGGCTGTCGTCACGGTCTCGTAACCCGGCGCTTCGATCAGGAAATGCACATGCGCCGGGCGCATCGGATGACGGCCGGTCGCCGCGAGCATCTTGCCGACCGGACCGTCGTCGGGTATCGGATAACTGGTGGGCTTGATCGCGCGAAAAGCGTATTCGCCTTGCGCGTTCGAGCGGAACCGGCCGCGCAAATTGCTCTCCGGCTGCTCAGGGTCCTGCCCTTCGTACATGCCGTTGGCAGCCGTCTGCCATACCTCGATCAGTGCGCCGGCTACCGGCTTCCCGTGCATGTCGACAAGACGTCCATGAAACAACGCGGGTTCGCCTTCGGTCTGCGCAATGTCCGCACCGAAGGCGGCGTCCTTCGCACCTTCGCGATAGAAAGGTCCGAGCAAGCTGTTCTCCGTCGACTCCCCCTCACGGCGGTTGTTAATGGCGTCGAGCAGGATCGACAGACCAAGCGTGTCGGATAGCAGAATGAACTCCTGGCGAATGCCGTCGCACTTCTTACCGGTCGCTGTCAGGAATTCGATGCCCTGCCGCCACTCCGTTTGCGTCAACCGTACTTCACGAGTGAAGTCGTGCAGATGCCGCACGAGCGCAGTCATGATCTCCCTGGTACGAGGATTGGTGCAGCCACTGAACGACTGCAGCACGGTTTCGGTGATGGTCTCGCTGTTCTGGTCTTTCATCGTCTTACCTCAAGGTGCTGCATGCAGGGGGTCTGCGGATTCCGCGGGTTTTTTAGGCGCGGGTAAAACCGACGGTCCGGTATCGAGGAACACGACGCGCCTGCCGACGGGAAAAAGTTGCAGGCCAAACCGTCGCGATACGTAACCCCACAATCCCTGCGGAAAAAACATCGTGACGACGATTGCGAGCGTGCCCAGTCCGATCAGATACCAGGTGCCAAAATCCGACAAGAACTTGTTCAGCATGAAGAATATCAGCGTACCGATAATCGGCCCTTCAAGCGTTCCCAGTCCGCCGATCATCACGATGAAAATCGCGAAGGCGGTCCAGTTCACGGAGAACGCGGCGTCGGGGGAAATACGCAGATTGCCCACGAAATAGAGCCCGCCCGCGAGCGCGGCGCCACCTGCCGACACGAGATAAACCCCGAGCCGGGCACGTTTTACGTCGACACCCTGACTGTTCGCCGCCACCGCGTTGTCGCGCATCGCGGTAAGCGCGAGGCCGCGTTTCGAGCGCAGGAACACATACAGCAAGCCGATAGAAGCCGCGACAATGGCAAGCGCCAGCCACAACGTCAGCGATTCGCGCAGCGAGCGCGGTACGTCCTGTAACGCGGTCAAGCTCGTGCCTGAACCGCCGCCGAGCCAGGACACGTTCGCCACCGTCAAGCGGAACACCTCGGCGATCACCCATGTGCCTATGGCGAAATACCCTCCTTCAAGCCGGAACGCAACAAGCGACACGGGCACCGCGATCAGCACGGCAATAGCGCCAGCAATCGGCACAGCAACGAAGGGCGACACGCCGCCATAGTTAGCAAGCACCAGCATCGCGTACCCGCCGATGCCGAAATACGCCTGCTGTCCGATCGACACCAGACCGCCGTAACCCGCGAGCAGGTTCCACATCATCGCGAAGACCAGATACGCGGCGATCTGCGTGAAGTCGCGCAAGGTGTCTCGGCCTGCCCAATAGGGGAAACTTGCGACCAGCACAGCGACGATCAGGAGGACGAATACCGCCACTCTGCTTGCGCGCGTCGCCCGCCGGATTTCGAAACTTCGTTCACTCTCGTTCATTTGGCTCACCTCGTAGCGGCGTCACGCAGTCTTGGGCAACAGGCCCTGAGGCCGTACCGTCAGCAGCGCAAGAAACAGCACATGACCCAGCCAGATGCCCCAACCGGGATCGAAATAAAAGCCAACCTGCTGAGCAATACCGAGTGCGATTCCGCCAAGGAACGTGCCCCAGAACGACCCCATCCCGCCGATAATCACCGCCTCGAACGCATACAGCAGCAACGCCGGGCCGTCAGAGGGCGAGACGGCCGTACGCATGGCATAAAGCGTGGCGGCAAGCGCGATCAGCACGAAGGCGATGCTCATTGCGAGGGCGAAGGTCCCGCGCGGCGAGACACCCATCAGTTGCACGATCTCGCGGTCGTCGGAGGTGGCGCGAAAGGCCCGGCCGAGCGGCGTGCGTCCGAACAGCCACTGCAGCCCGAGCGTTGCCGCCATCGTAACGGCAAGCGTCAGCAGTG
>JGI12635J15846_10000711_pt1 | contig 28989 bp, 25 predicted proteins | sample BlaSpr_A8_OM2_M2_FD_15846 | JGI IMG/M metagenome (IMG submission 15846)
CCGGCTCTTGGCAATTGTAGCGCGCTGCGCTCGAATATCGGCGAGAGTTTGTGCGGCTTGCTTTGAATAAAATATGTGAAAGTGAGAATTCACTGCCAGACTGCGACTTAGGTAATCTTCGGCGCGATTGGCGTCGCCGAGATCGCGATAAATCATGCCCGCGTGGAACAGCATAACCGCATCCCTGGTACCCAAGCCAAGTGCAGCATCGATCGCCTGAGCTGCTTCTTGCAATTTTCCGTTCTTGTAGAGGCACCACGCGTAAACATCTTTGCTGTAAACGTCGTGGCGACTATCAAGCTCGTGCTTTGCAAGATCAAGCGCCTGCGGCAGCTTTATATCGTGGTCAGCATAAAAGCCTGCCAGTTCGCGATTGTATGTCCGCTCATTCAGAGCGCTAAGATATCCAATAAATTCAATCAGCTTGTACTGCTTATCAAACTCTTCACGACGTCCCAGCGTTTGGTAAACGTCGGCGAGTGCCGCCACGTATTCGATCAGTGGGATGGTCGCAATCGCTTGCTTGTAGAGGTCAATACCTTCGTCATATCGATGCTGCGTGATGCGCACTTTGGCTAGGCTTCCGAGCCCACGGTAATATCCCGGATAGCGGGCGAGAGCTTCCTGATAGGACTTCGCCGCATTATCTAAATCGCCGCTGTGAAAAAAATCCTCCCCGAGTTGGTAGTAGGTCCACGCGACATTTTCGGCCGGCATGTGATGTTCGAGTGCCAGTTCGACCGCCTGATGCATAAGGGCGATAGCGCTCGCGTCGTCGCCATGGAGCAGCTTCAAATACGAAACCCGGGTGTCATACAGGTATGTCAAGCCGGGAAGTTGTTCTGAAGAAGGCCCGGCCGCTTGCAATTTAGAGTAGGCGGCTTGTGCGCTCTCGTAGTCTCCCATGTCGGTGTAGGCATCCCCGAGCAGGGCGAAGGGCTGGGGGTCTCCGGCCCCGGCGGCAATCGCCTGTTTCGCGTAAGAAGCGGCATCCGCAAATCGGTGCTCCGCCATGCAGACCGCAGCCATGTGGGTCAGCGGAGAAGCTGCAGCGACATCCCACGACGAAGTTAGCTCGAGCGCTCTGGATAACGCTTTTTCTGCCATGTCGAAGTAGTTGAGATCCGATGTTTCGCGGCCTTTTTGCAGGTATGCAGCGCCAAGCCCGTCGTAATTGGCAACATTTGGGAAATGGGATGCCCGGGCCTGGTACTGGGCGATAGCGCGACCGGTGTCATTGTCATTCAGGCCAGCAGCGGCAAACGCCGCCAGCAGCAGAATCGATAACGTCGCGAGATTGAGATTTCGGATCGACATCAGCTTCCAATAAACAATTAGCGACGAGTACCGTACTCGGGCTGGGTAAACATCGCCAACATCTTACGAGCACGTTCCGAAAAATCGGATTCGGGGTTCGCCTCCAGCGACGACTTAAGATACCGAACAGTTGCAGATTGATTCTTCAGAGCCTCATTTATTTGGGCGGCGTGATAGAAGATATTTCCATCGCGAATTCCCGGAGCGAGCGCCTTTTCGATTTGTTTCTGCGCTTCCACATAGTCACCAGTCGCGTAGAGCGCGGAGGCCAGCGAATCTAGCGTCCAGACATCCTGCCGGTGCGAAATCGCCAAATGCGCAATGCGCAGTGCTGCAGAGAAATCGTGTTTCGGGCCAAGATAATAGAGGACCAGATCCCGATTATCGTTGTCTGCGAGACTGGATTTAGATAAGGCGATCTGTTCAAAGTTCGCATACAACTCTTTCGCTTTTGCCGCGTTTCCTGAATGTTCCCGTGCTACCGCTTCTGCATAGACACTCTCTGGTTGCGGAAAATGCTGGTTACGCAGATGCAAAATATCGGCTGCCACTGCAGGCTTGTGTTGAGCCTCAAGGACGCGTGCCTGGACTTCGAGAGAGAAATAGTAGTTCGGGAAGGAAGCGAGCGCCTTGCGCAGCCACTGATTGGCCAACTCGAGTTTCCCCATCGCGAGGTTAATTTCTGCAGTACGGGTCGCTCTCCACGCCAAATCCTCTAATTGATCCGGGGACGTTTGCTGATAGACGTCGCCCAAAAACTCTAAAGCCCCGTCCGGGTCTCCGAAGATTTGTCGCAATTCCGCACCCCGTATGAGGCCTGGAACGTTGTGGCTTCGAAGGTCGAGCATCCACTGAGCCGCTTTTTCGGCGTCCGCATAGTCACCTAAAGCAAGGTCAGCATCCGCGATGTACCCGTAAGTCATCACATCGTCCGGGACCTGCTCGTTTAACGATTGTGCAAGAGTGAGAGCCCTTGCGAATTCGTGCTTCCCGAGGAGCAGTGCGGCCTCAACTTTTTGGGCATCGAAGTTTGCAGGAGTTAATTTCAAAGACTTGTCCAGGGCCGCTTGGACATGATCGAACAGGGCAGTATCCGACGTCTCCCGCTCCCGGAGCAGCAGAGCGATCGCTAGCTCGGTGTACAAGTTCGATTTTGCGGGGTTCTTTGCAATTTCCCGCGAAACCAGTGCAATTCTGTCCTCGGCTGGGCTAGGCTGCGCAGCCTGACCTTCCGCGAAGATTGCGATGCTGACAATTGAAACCAGAAGAGTTGCGGTAATTCGCTTCATAGGTAGTCTCAGTGTAAGAACCATCCTGTGGTTGCTTAGTGCGCAACCACAAGATGGAATTGTTCGTCCATAAAATTAGTCGACGGGACAAGGGGAACCCGCCGAACTGCTTCCATTAACCGTGTTTCCGCCGTTGCATCCTGGTTCACCTGGATCTATGTGCCGCCGATTGCGGCCGGAAGGCGCGTCGCCGAGATATGGAAAATCATCATGAAATGCCACATCGTTGACGTTAACTCCGTCGCCCAATAGATTGTTGGGGAAGACATTGCATGGTTGTGTGTGATCTGCGCCGCACTTATTCCCCGCAAGGACGCCACCAATGGCGACACGCAGAGTAATGTCAACCACATCGTCAAACAAGCGGCGGCCATTTGGGTAACCAGCGCCGTCGCCTCCCAACAAGCCAAGGCGGCTTGCCGTTGCAGGCGGAGTTGGTGCCACACCAGTGTTCAACCGCAACAAGTCTGCGATTGGCCCAGGCTTTGTCCCCGGTGCTGCTATCGGGGGCAGGTATTGGACCAAGGGCAACAAGTCTGTTCTGGGAGCTGGTGGCGAGAACAAAGCGCCGGGCGCCAAAACGCCGTAGAGCGCATCCACCATTGTGACAACCGCCGGGTTTAAAAAGAATTTCGCGAATTGCGCATCATGTACCGGCGGCGTCATGCTGAACCGATCTTTGGAACCGATTCCAATTACCAGTTCGTTGATGAGCGGATTTCCTTCCCGTTGTACTTGGGCGAAGGGTCCCATTTGCCGCTCGGGCAGCGGCGAACGCCGGATGGTTTCCTGGGGCCGGGACGTAGTGCCCCAAATACCAATGGTCGCAGCGTGCGACGTTGCGGGCTCGACATTGCCAGTGCTGGTCAGCATCGCGACGGGCACTTCAATAGCAATAGAGTTGACCGCATATCCAGAGACCGTATCGGACGCGAAGTTTTGTTGAGCGGCGTCCTGTGCGGGCGTAAGCACGCCAGGTACACCGGAGAGATTGCGGAAATTGAACGTGTCGAAAGCGGCGCCGAGGTCAATGAAAAAGGGATCATCAACCGTGCCTGCGAATACCGATATGCCGTCTACGTTAAGGCTTTTGTACGTCGCGGAATTGAAGAGCGCCTCATAGTTAAGGGTGCGTGGGCCGATGTTATCCGGTACTACGAAAAAATCTGAACCATCCGAGTTCCTGAGCCGTGTGGTGACACCGTTCTTGATCATGGTTACTTTATAGGTTTGCCGCGAGTTCAGTCCTGGGTTATCGAAGGTACTGATCTGGGGTGGAATAACACCAGTTACTCCGCCGTCGTAGCCAGCGAGCGCAGTGGGCACGGTTGGAAGGTCGTACTTCGGAGTGCTGAATTGAAACTGAAATGTAACTTCCTCTTTTCCGTCTTGATCGTTATCCACTTTGATCTCGTAAAGAATACGGGGATCAAATGGAAAAAAGGTCGGACCGTTCGCTGGCTCCAGGAACGGATCGACATTCAAAATCATTGTGACCTTGGGAGTGGTTGCGCTAGGGCCATAACTGCGAAACGCATAGACGTCGGTTATATCCGCTGCCCGGTCCAGCGCGGTGATTGGGGCTTCGCGATGGCTGGAAGCAAAAAGCCCTGACGGTACGCTCAAAAAAAAGGCGGTTGTCAGAGCGATGACGAACTTCACGGTCTTCATCAGAACCTCCTGGAGTGCTCTTGGAATCGCTGGGGACTTTGTTAGTAAGGGTGGTCCCTGCCGCATAGGGTACGGACCTAGACAGAAAACGGATGTTGGAAAGGGGATTTAGTTTGGAGGTTACAAAAAGTCTATTGTGGGATACGCACTGAGCGGCTATTAGGCGCTTTCGAACAATCTTGGATAGCTCACGCCGTCTTTTCGGTTATATTCCACTGAACAGCATGCTGTACCAGCTCTCGGGCGCTTCGCAGAGATAGTTTATCTTTGATATGCGCCTGTTCATCGCTCTTCCAAGGAGGCACAATCACGCAATGCTCGGACGCCGTGAATTTGTTCGCAGTGCGCTCGCAGGAACCGGAGGCCTCCTATTCGCGAAATATTCGCCGTTCGCGAGTGCGACCAATGCTTCCAGCGATTCGCGAATCGAAGTTCTTCTGGGAGAACCACTGGGGACGATTTCTCCCAATATCTACGGACATTTTGCCGAGAACCTGAGCGGCGTGATTTATGACGGCGTCTGGGTTGGCGAAAACTCAAAAGTCCCGAACATAAATGGTATCCGCAAAGAGCTGGTGGATGAGATGCGCAAGATCAAGGCACCCGTAATCCGTTTCCCCGGCGGGTGTTTTGCGGACAGTTACGACTGGAGAGACGGTATTGGACCAAGCGACAAGCGCCCGCGGCGGACAAATTTTTGGGCGGGTGGAGAGCCTGCAAACGGTCTGGTTAGTCGCAAATATGATCCCAATCAGTTTGGGACCAACGAATTCGTACATTTCTGCAGATTCGTAGGAAGCCAGCCCTATCTGGCCGCCAATGTGCGCAGTCTTCCGGCTGAACAGTTTGATCGCTGGGTGGAATATTGCAACTCTCCGGCCGGAAGCACGACTCTCGCCGATACTCGGGCTGCCGCGGGATTCACCGAGCCATTCGACGTCCGATTCTGGGGAGTGGGGAATGAATCCTGGGGCTGCGGCGGGAATTTTACTCCGCAAGAATATGCCGTCGAGTTCCGCAGATACACCGCTTGGGTTCCGGGCTATGGAAAGGAGTTGTCATTCATTGCTTCAGGTCCGAGTGACGACGGCTGGGATTGGACGCGTGGTTTCTTCGAGGAGATCGTTCGCAAGGGGACGGGGCAACTGCGGTCCATCTACGGACTCGCGCTTCACTATTACTCCTGGAACCTGAGCCGTGGCCGCACGCGCGACTGGGATGCGGGAAAGGGAGATGCGCTCAAATTCGATTCCGTCGACTGGTACGAGTTGTTGCGGCAGGGCGATGTCCTCGAATCACTGATCAATGGGCACTGGCAAGTAATGGGAGAAGTTGATCGTGAACATCACGTCAAGCTGGTAGTAGATGAGTGGGGCCCGTGGTATCGACCTGGAAGTGAGATGACTCCGGGAGACCAAATTGAGCAGACGCCTACTCTTCGAGACGCTATTTTTAGCGGTATGACATTGGACATCTTTAACCGCCATCCAGAAAAAGTTGCCATGGCCAATTGCGCTCAACTGATCAATTGTCTGAACAGCCTATACCTGGCCCACGAAGACAAATTCTGCGTCACTCCCGTAGGTCATGTTTTCGCCATGTACACGGCCCATCAAGGTGGTCAGGCGCTGCGGACGGACTTTTCCGCACCCAAGGTCACTTACGACCGCGACGGCAAACCAGCATCCTTTTGGGGGCTGAACGGCTCAGCCTCGCTTCACGACAAGACCTTGGTTCTTACGGTCGTAAATCCGCATGTGAGTGAAGTCAGGGAGACGGAAATCGGCGTTAGAGGCGGCATAATCCGAGCGGGTACGGCGACTACGCTTACTAACTCAGATATCCACGCGCACAATTCCTTCGAGCAGCGAGAGGTTGTGGCTCCGCGGACAAAAGACTTAACGATCGGAAGCCTGCCCTTTACTTACGCATTTCCGCCCGCTTCTGTCACAAAGCTGGAACTGAGGTTGGCTTAGAGGATGGGGCATAAGTGACCTAGGGCAGGATTTCGCGAAGGTTCGAGACGGAGATTCCCAGCGCGGTTCCGAACGCCGGTTCTAACGACTATCTCCAGTGGCCCGCAACCCAGTAATAGCCATTTGGGCCACGTACCCAGCGTCCCGGCACCCAGACGGCATAAGGACGAGGAGGAATGACATAATGTCCCGGCATCCAAACGTAGGCGTTACCCCTGTAGCCGTAATAGCCGCCCACCCAAACGTAGCGTGGGCCCGGGGAAACTGGAACGACCACACGCGGAGGTGGTGGCGGAGCAATTCTCACTATAGTTTGAGCCTCTGTCACGCCAAGCGACAGAAGTAGTCCGAATGCAACCGTGAGAAAAGTCTTCTTCATTGCTGGTACCTCCTATTCAACCCTCGTAAGAACCCAAAACTCAAGGACAAGTAGCGGTTACAAATCGAAGCACCGCGTTTCCGATTCCATTCGGTTGTGATTCGGATACCTATCCGCATTCTTCTCTGTTGGTTATTGCGGAAACCGCGGACGAAACATATTTGCAATGTCTGGCGCTTGTTGATGCTAGTTCCACATACTCGATGCCAGCAACTGGCAATAGTGCCAGCAGACCATCCTCTATCAACACCTCCGCGATGGTATGGTATTGCACGGAACTCGAAAGCTTCACCTAACAATATGCGCGGAATACGATTCGCAATCTTGATTTTCTGCTTAACCGTCTCGCGCGAAGCGGCTCTAGCCGCCGCGCCCGGCCATCCGTGGTTTGCCAAGCGTGCTAACCATTGGTACTCCAAACAACCGTGGCTCGTGGGCAGCAATTTCATACCAAGCACCGCCATCAACCAATTGGAGATGTGGCAAGCTGACACCTTCGATGTCTCGACTATCGATCGTGAATTGGGTTGGGCCGAATCCTTGGGAATGAACACAATGCGGGTGTTCCTTCACAATCTGGTGTGGCAAGAGGATTCCCAAGGTTTCCTCAACAGGACGGAGCAGTTCCTGACTATTGCGGACAAGCATCACATACGCATCACATTCGTTCTGCTGGACTCAGTGTGGGATCCGTATCCAAAGGAAGGGAAACAGCGTGACCCTCGTCCTCACGTCCATAACTCAGGCTGGGTGCAAGCTCCGGGGGCGGAGATATTAAAGGATCCATCACACTGGAACACAACCGTAAAGCCCTATGTTCTTGGGGTGATGACTCACTTTCGCAACGACAAGCGAATCTTGATGTGGGACCTCATGAATGAACCAGACAACCATAATCCGCCTTACAAAGCTCAGGAACTTCCGTCTAAGGCGGAAGTGGCTCTGAGGCTATTGAAAGAGGAATGGGGGTGGGCGCGCAGGACAAAGCCCTCTCAGCCGCTCACCAGCGGTGTCTGGAAGGGCGATTGGTCCAACGACTCGACACTCAGCGAGACAGCTCGCTTTCAATTGCATAATTCCGATGTCATCACCTTTCACAGTTATGAGCCACCAGAGCAAATGAAGGCACACATCGCATCTTTAAAGCGGTTTGGACGTCCCATCATCTGCACCGAATACATGGCGCGACCCCTAGGCAGCACTTTCATGTCAATCTTGCCTTTGCTTAAGGCCGAACACGTCGGTGCGTACAATTGGGGATTTGTGAACGGGAAATCTCAAACCATCTACCCGTGGGATTCTTGGGAGAAGACCTACACCGCTGAACCTGACGTGTGGTTTCATGACATCTTTCGCGCTGACGGCGTTCCTTACGATCCGCGGGAGGTCGCCTTGATAAAAGCTTTGGCGACCCCTAACACCGTGCCTGATCAACACTAGCTTCGGCCCTCTTGCTACTCAGCGAAAAGTCCCCAAGTCTGCCGTAGCGGAATCAATGAGTGCAGCTTCATTTTCGAGCACATTGGCGACGCGCTGAATTTCAGTGTCAGCCTCCTGCCAATGGCGTTGCTCAATCGCCTCGCGAATACCAGGCATGGTCTTCGGTGCGTATCCGGTATACACACCTGGAGCGTAAATCATGTGCTTATACCACGCGCGTCGCGGAAGACCGGCTGGGTCCGTAAGGCGGCGCTCGCTTTGAAGGAGTTTTTGGTTCAGCGAGGTCATTTGCTGGTCGGTACCAGAAAATCCGGAGGCTGCGGCTTTATTTAACGCAGTCTGATAGCGGTCGGCGCTTTTACTGAGCACCTCCAGCGCATTCTCAAGCGGCGCGAAATTCAGGTGCGGAGGAATGTCTTCCGGTGGCGGAGCAACGGTCGGCTTGCGAGGGTCATAGGCCGCGTGATATGCGCCTTCCTTTAATTCGAGTTCGCGTTCCCGGGCCTCATCTTGCTTATCCTGCAAAAGCTTTTGCAGATCTTTGGTGTACTTTTGCATGGTGTCGGCGAGACCAGTGAACTGGTACGGCAGAATATCAGCGTCTGCCATGCGCATGACGGCCGTGCCCACGGTCTGCGAGAGCGCGACACCGTAAACAAAATTTGTATCGGAGAAATGCGTGTACCAATAGAAGTCGTCGTAAATGGAATGGTAGATTCCTTCGTCATCCTCGCCCTCGTAAGCAAGATTGAGGGACGCAATTCCAAGGTGATCGATAAAGGTTGTGTAGTCGGAACCAGAACCGAGGGCACCCATGCGCAGGTCAGGCCTCTGGCGTAGCTCCTTGCGTTCTTCGTCCGACTTGCCTTTAGTAATGCCAGCGAGGCGATCTCGCTCGAATACTGAGAGCTTGCTCTCCGGGTCCTCGACGCTGCGGGCCACCTCGTTCATGAGGTGTTCAAGGGAGTGTGAACCCTCCATGGAGAGATAGCCGCGGTCGTTGCCATCGGTGTTGATGTAAATTGCAGCGTGCTCTTGCAACTCGCGTCCGTGAGTTTCGGCCCAGGCGGTCGAGCCCAGCAGCATAGGCTCCTCGCCATCCCAGGCGCAATAGATGATGGTGCGCTTGGGCTTCCAGCCCTGCTTAAGCAGTTCTCCAAAAGATCGTGCCTCCTCTAGCAAAGTCATCTGACCAGAGATGGGATCTTCGGCACCATTCACCCACCCATCGTGATGGTTGCCGCGCACCACCCATTCATCAGGCTCAGTCAATCCGGGAATGCGGGCGATAATGTCGTTCACTTCTTTTATGTCCCAATTTGATTGGACTACCAGATGCACTTTGGCAGCGCCGGGACCGACGTGATAGGGAATCGGCAGAGCGCCGCGCCATTCCTCAGGTGCAAGCGGGCCGGTGAGAGCGGCAAGAAGCGGCTGCGCATCCCCGTAAGAAATGGGCAGCGTTGGAATTTTGGTGATGCTGGGAGCGTCACTCACGCTCATGCGAGGCGCATTGGGATCTCCGCGATCGGGAGTGAGAGGATCTCCGGGATACGACGACGCAAAATCCAACAAGCTGCCGCGCTGCACGCCCTGATCGGGACGCATCGGGCCTTTTGGGAAGACGTCGCCGCCAAAGTAGCCGTCGTCTTTGGGATCGGAGTAGATTATGCAGCCCACGGCGCCGTGTTCGGCCGCGACCTTGGGCTTGACGCCGCGCCACGAATGTCCGTAGCGGGCAATCACGATGGCCCCTTTCACCGAGACGCCGAGGCGATCGAGGCGGTCATAATCGTCGGGCAAGCCGTAATTCACATAAACGAGGGGGGCGGTTACATCCCCATCTCGAGAATAGGCGTTGTACGTAGGAAGCTGTTCATCCTGCTGATTGGAGGTCGGATCCTCCGGCAATGCGGGTTCCTGTAATTTTGCCAAATAATGAGTGGGCGCTAATAGCTCTACCAGGCGGCGCTTGGGCGTGGGGAAGAGCACTTTGAAAGTCTCTATATTGGCGTCCAGTCCCCATCCTTTGAATTTGGAAAGAATCCACTCAGCATTTTGCTTATCGTACGCTGACCCTACGTGATGGGGCCGAGCGCTTAGCAATTGCATATAGTCTCGCTGCCGTTGCGGGTCGGGAAGGGCGCGGAACTTGGTCTCCCACTCTCGCTCGGTGCGCGCGTGCGCCGACGAAAATCCGTCGAGGGGAGCGTCTGCCTTTGGTTCTGGTGAATCCGCGTTTGCGGAGTGGAGAAACAAGGCTATTACAAGCAGGGCAAGGGTTGAGCGCCGCATGGACCTCCTAGAATTTAGGACAAGACAAAGAGTATGCCATGAAAATCGCGTAGTCCGAAGTCGTCAGAAGGGTCCTGACATAACCCAGTTTCGCTGGACACGAAATCTTTGGAGGAAGAGAATAATGGGCATGCGAACTGTTGGTTGTCAGTGCGAGTCACGCGCTGCGCGTTTGAGCCGTTTCATGCTGCTCGCGATTGGGGCATATTTTTGTTCTGGTGGCGGACTTTGGGCGCAGACACCCGATTCCCCAACAAGCGACGCTAACAAGTCCTGGACGGACACGACAGAGTCGCAAAGCGACAACCTGAATCCCACGCGCACCGTCGAAAGCCACACCCACAGCGGCAATCGTACGTTAGATAGTCAATCGGTCCAGCGCCGTGGTTCTAGCGGGCAATTCGAGCCTTACCAGGACGTCGAAAAGGAAGCCGTGAAACTGGATGCGAACACGGTTAGAACCACTACGCGCACATATGGTCGAGATTCGGATGGGGCAAAAACTTTGCTGCAAGTTACTGAAGAAGAAAAGCACAATCTTCCCGGAGGTGGTTCGAACGTGGTTCGGTCTACCTCGAATCCAGACGCGAACGGTGATCTTCAACTGGTACAGCGGCAAATCGAGGAGACGAAGAAGATCAGTAAAGATGTTGAAGAGACGAAAACCACGGTGATGCTCCCGAGTATCAATGGTGGTGTGGCTCCCGCAATGCAGGTGGAAGAGCGCCGCGAACGAGGCGCGAATGACACAGTCCAATCTCAAAAAACAACGCTGCTTCCTGATGGCGCTGGACATTGGCAAGTCGGCGAAGTGCAGCGTTCCACAATTAAGCAAGAAGGCAAGAGCCGCAGCACCGAGGAGCAGATCTCCCGTCCCGACTCTGAAGACAATATGGGAGAAGTTTCTCGTACTGTAAGCAAGGCCGCCGAGAGCGCTTCCGGAGAAAAGCGTGACACGGTGGAGACTTATTCCGTCGACGCCCCAGGATTGGCTCGGGACGGCAGCCTGCACCTAGTTGAGCGCGCAACCACCATTCAACACAGCAGCCCAACTGGTCAGCAGACCACCGAGAAGCAAGTGGAGCAGCCTAACCCGGGCGAACCAAACTCCGGTCTGCAGGTGACGACGCGAACCATTGACATTGTGCGCCCTGGGCCTTCCGGCGCGCAGGCGACGCGAAGCATTCAAACACGCGATGTAAACGGCACTCTTGGGGTCGTTTCCGTCGACACCACCAAGTCTGATAATGTTCAGGCGATTCAGGTTCAGATAGCGCCTTCGGAAAAGCCGAAATAAGCCGCCGCGATTATTTGGTTGCTACTCTGTCTGCATGCTTTCACCAATCATGAAAAAGCGTGAGAGGTTATCGGTTGGGTGCCTGGCAATCGTGTTGCTCTCTGCGGCCTTTTGCTGCGCCGAAGCCCTGCATCGATTGGAAGGCGAGACTCTATCCAAAAAGGCGATCGCCTTACCCGATGCAGCTCATGGAAAGATCGCGCTACTGGTCATGGGGTTCACGAAAAAGGGCGGGCAGGCGACCGGCCCATGGGAGAAACAATTCAAAAACGATTTCGGAGCCGATCAAAGATATGTCGTGTATCCGGTCGCAATACTTGAAGACGTTCCACGTTTCATTCGAGGTATGGTAACGAGCGGCATTCGAAGCAGCACTCTGCCTTCAGAGCAGGATCATTTTGTGATCCTCGTCCACGGTGAACAAGATTTGAAACACTTCGTTGCCTATTCGACTCCTGACGATGCCTATCTCCTGCTGCTTGACACTAAAGGAGACATCCGGTGGCGAGGCCACGGATTATTCAAAGACGAAGATTATGCGGCGCTGAAGAATATTGCGAAACAATTGGCGTCTGAGTGAGCTCCATTCCTTCCAATCTATGCCCTACCATGTTGTAGCTTTAACGTTGGCACAAGTAAGACAAGGCGCTCTCGCATTCCAACGAGAGCTGGGAGACGCTCTGCGGGAATCGAAGGAGTTGAGGGTGTATTCCGCTAGTCCCTTCGATCTCGATGAACGCCGCCGATTAAAAGATCGATTTGGGGGAGATGTGGTTTATTTCTTTAACGACGCAGCACATCAGGAATGCATGCGTCGCGGCCTCGATCTAGAATTTGTCGCGGAAGTAGCCGATGACGAACTGCCCCGTAGACGGGCGTTGGTCGTGGGCATTGCTTAACTCTGCGAGAGCGCGCTGAGTGGGACGCCCGCTTGGCTCAGGCATTGAGCCACAGCTGCGGCGATCCCCGGAGCGCCGGGGGTGTCTCCGTGGACGCAGAGGGTCTGCGCGGTTACGGCGATTTCTGTCCCACTGGATGTCATGACCATCCCGCGTTGCACGATGCTTACCGCCTGTCTGCTCGCTTCCGCAGGATCGAGAATCAGCGCGTCGTCGAATCTGCGCGAGCGCAGAGTTCCATCCGGCTCGTACCGCCTGTCGGCGAATGCTTCGGCTGCGACTGCAAAGCCGGCTTCTCTAAAGACACCTAGCATTGGCGATCCAGCGAGACCGATGAGAATTACATCGCGATTCCATCTTGCGACGCCCTTAGCAATAGCCTCCGCGATCACGCGATTTCGCGCCGCCTGATTGTAAAGTGCTCCATGCGGTTTGACATGGGCTACCCGAACCCCGCACTCAGAAGCAATTTCAGCCAGTGCACGAACTTGTTCGAATACGGAATCGGAGATTGTTTCCGGAGGAAGGTCCAACTCGAGTCGACCGAAATTTGCTCGATCGGGGTAGCCAGGATGCGCGCCAATGGCCAACTTCCAGCGAAGCGCCTGTTCGATGGTTGCTTTCATTGTTTGCTCGTCGCCGGCGTGGCCGCCGCAAGCGATGTTTACCGAAGTGAGCGACGGCATTAACGCCTCCTGCGAGCCATCGAAGATGGCTTTTCGCAATTCGCCCATGTCGCAATTCAGATCAATGCATTTCATCCCGAAATTAATTCTTCCATTTCTCTCAGCAGAGACCGAGCCATTTCCCAACTGACTTTTTCAAATCGGATTTCATCGCGCGGCCGAAGTTGTCCGATGCTGGCCAAATCCGCGGAAATCACATTTGCGATCTTTGGATAACCGCCTGTGGTTTGCTGCTCAACGAAGAGCATGATGGGCTGGCCCCCTTCGGGGATCTGAATAGCGCCGAGCGAGACGCCCTCGGTAGTCATCTCTCCTACGCCAGAACTTGTTGAAATGGGGTCGCCCTCCAGGCGAAGACCCATCCGATTGGACTCCTCGCTGACACGGTACGTGCTGGCATAAAACGTGCGTTGCGAGGATTCTGGGAACCAATCACTCTGCGGGCCCGGAGTCACTCGCAAGATTTTGCGAGGAGCCAGACACTTCAATGTTTGTGCAGTTATCGCTGCGTGGTGGAAAGACCCGCTCACAGGTCCGATATTCAACACATCTCCCTTTCGCAGTGATCTACCGTCGAGGCCGCCGAGACCGCTCAGGATGTGCGTCGATGCGCTCCCTAGAAAAGGCTTTACTCGGATTCCGCCGCGAACACACAAATAACAGCGCGCTCCCGAACGCGTTGGTCCCAAACTTAGTGTTTGTCCCGGACTAATCTCAACCGGTTTCCAGCATTCGATTATTGTGCCATCCAGAGTCGCACCGAAATCTGAACCTGTCAGAGCCACGACGGCGCCTTGCGGAAACAAGAAGCTGCCGCCCAGGAGCGTCATTTCCAGTGCTGCCGCTCCCTCATCATTTCCAACTAATCGATTTCCGACGCGCAATGAAACAGGATCGGCCGCACCTGACAGTGAAACACCCATTGGGCCGTACCCTTCTCGCCCGAGATCCTGCACTGTGGTGAACAGTCCAGGTGCTTGAACGTGAATCACGCTCACGCATTCTCCATTTCTGCGAATCGTTGGCGCGAAATCGGAATAAATCGCACGCGATCACCGATGGACAAGAAGCTCATGCTGGCCCGATCTAGCCGAAACATGGCAGTGGGCGTGCGGCCGAGCAACCTCCACCCTCCGGGCGTGGCGAAAGGATACACCCCAGTCTGTCTGCCCGCGATTCCGACGCTCCCCGGCGGCACTCTAGGGCGCGGCCTCGCCAGGCGCGGCGTCGCTAGCGATTCAGACAACTCGCCAAGATAGGCAAAGCCGGGGACGAATCCGAGAAAATATACAACGTAGATAGCCGAAGCATGCAGTTCGATTGCCTGCGCAATGGTCAATCCATGCATTTCGGCTACATCATTCAGGTCCGGGCCATACTCTTCGCCATAGCACACCGGAATTTCCATTTGCCGAGGCTGCGGAAGAGGCGCGTCTTCGAGGCGGTCGAGATATTCTCGCAGAATCGCTTCCAGTTCGCCGTGCTGCAATTTCAGCCCATCGAAGACGACTAGCAATGAGCAGTATCCGGGATGAAGGTTGAGGATACCCGGAATCGGTTCCAGCTCAAGCAACCGAAGTAGTCTTATAACGTGCTGATGGAGATCGAGCGTGACCTGTCTGCCAAAGTAAATCAACAGCGACTGATCGCTAGAAGGCTGGAATCGCACGCAGTCGGCTGCAGAAATCGGCATGCCGGAAAATCATATCGTACGCAATCCGCACCGCCCAACTAGCCCGCACCTCATTGGCGTCCACAAACTAGTAACGTCCCTTCATACGAAATCGCGCATCTAACCACATATGAAGAACTCGGAGAAATCGATCTTCGACGAGCAATACAGGGTAGTCGCAGTTGAGAACGACCGGCTGCTGGTTCGCGGAATCCTGAGTGGAGAGCTGCTGACTATCGTCAACCCCGCGCCTGGCACTATTATTAACCAAGCCGACTACCCGGTTGGTAAACTGATCGCCCTGACCGACCCGTCAACTTCCCCCCTTAATTAAGCATTATCGATCTTTAGGTCTCTACGAATTGTTTGAAAAGCCGAACGCTTCCGAATCGAACCCTTTTCGTTAGCACATTCGACTTTTTCGGAGACCTCTACAGCCTCACCGATTTGCTCGTGCGAGCGGATTCGTAGATCGCCATCATGATTGTCAAGTCGCGCAAGCCCTCCTCGCCGGGCGTAAGCGGTTGCTTGTCTTGCATTACGCATCCAGACATGTGATCCATCTCAACCGCGAATTGGTCGGTTACGGGTAGAGATGGTTCTTCGATCGTGTCCCCGCGATGGATCCTCATGTGCAATCCTGAGTAGCTGGTTGCTGGCTCCAATTCGAACCAACCCTCGGTCGCTATTGCGCGATACCGGTTCTGGCCAGCGTAGCCGTAGCTCGAAGAGCAGTTCGCAAGCGCACCGCCGGGGAATCGGAGCTGAAAAATAGTAGTCTCTTCAACTTCCTTGAAGCGCACGTCATCGGGTGAAGTGTACGACATTGCATTGAGTTCGACTGGTTCCTCGCCAGTGATATACCTGGCGGCATTGAGAGAGTAGATGCCGATGTCCATCAGAGACCCTCCGCCAGCCAGGGCCTTATTCAGCCGCCACTGTGCGGGATCGCCGATGTTGAATCCGTGATCGGAAACGAAAACTTGTACCGGCCCAAGTACTTTTTCGTGTGCCATACGGATCATTTCCAGATTGTTCGGTTCATAGCGGCAACGGTAAGCCACCATTAGCTTGCGATTTGCCTTGCGCGCAGCATCAATCATTGCCTGACAATCGGCTGGTGTTTTGGCCATGGGTTTTTCAGAAAGCACATGCTTGCCGGCCTGGTGCCCCCGAATCGTATATTCGGCGTGCATTCCGTTGGGGAGAACGATGTAGATGATGTCTACTTCGGGGTTGTCGCGAATATTGTCGTAATTCTGATAGTTGTAGATATTCTTCGGGTTCACACCGTATTGCAATGCAAGTCTGTTTGCCTTGTCGGGATGTCCGCTAACCAAAGCCACCACTTTGGATTTTCCGCATTTGTCGAATGCCGGAAGGATTTGGTTTATGGAGAGAGAGCCGAGTCCGACGATGGCCCATCCCAGTTTTTTGTGAGGGACGGGCGCATCCAAGGCAAAACCGCGTCCAAGAAGTGCTTCGGAAACATTCGCCGCAACTACACCTGCGCCGGCCTTGAGCAGGAAGCCCCTGCGAGTGATTCCTTTGTTATCTGAATCGGACATAATCACATCCTCCTTTCAGATATCATGCGAGCCGAAAAGGGAATGATGGAACCCAACTTCGGAGATATCAACCTCCGTCAATCAAAATCAGCGTGGGCCGGCGATTCCTGAAGTCTTCAAAGACCTGCGATCATTTTTTCTGATTGTCCACTCGGCCTATCCTACAAAATCTACTTTTGCGGCGTATGGAATGATGCCCGCAGTGTGTCCCATATCCAACAGGCGTCGCACCGCTTCCCGGCCATCGGAACCGTAATCCAGCGTGCGCTCGTTCACGTACATGCCTACGAACTTATCTGCCAGTTGCGTATCGAGGTCTCGAGCGAACTGCATCGCATACGCTAAAGCCTCCTCGCGATGATCAAGTCCATATTGGATGCTCTCGCGCAGTGCCGTCGAGACGCTGGCCATCATCTCGGGGCCAAGGCTACGGCGAATCGCGTTACCTCCCAAGGGGAGCGGCAGACCGGTTACTTTGTGCCACCATTTCCCGAGATCAACAACGCGGTGCAGTCCCACCTTGTCGTATGTCAGCTGTCCCTCGTGAATGATTAGCCCCGCCTCGTATTTTCCTTCCAGCACTTCAGGAATAATCTGATCAAACGGCACGACATCAGTCTCAATGCCTGGAGCGAACAGTTTAAGTACCAAATACGCTGTCGTCAGAGTTCCCGGAATCGCAATTCGTTTTTGCTTAATTTCGCTGTGGGAATAAGTCTTATTGGCCACAACCATGGGGCCGTACTTATCACCCACGCTGCCTCCGGAAGGAAGCAACGCGTAATTGTCCTGAATGTATGGATAGGCGTGGAAGGAGATAGCAGTAACGTCGTATACCCCTTCGCCCTCCCTAGCCTTACGATTTAGAGACTCAATGTCGCAGAGAGTGTGTGTAAAACGTAGGCCCGGCACGCGTACTTTATTGGTGGCCAATCCGTAGAACATGAATGCATCGTCCGAATCCGGACTGTGCGCGACAGTAATTTCGCGAGTTTGAGCAGCGGTACTGCTGGACATTGAAAAATCCTTTAACTTCCCCGGCGAGGCAGAGGTAGGAATTATGACCCGGGGATAATTAGTGCTGTTTGTAGAAACGCTGCCAGCCAGTTGCGATTGCTGCAGCGGACATAATTTTGATTACTTCAGCGAAAATAAACCAATAAAACCCAAATCGTACTGCTTGAGCGAAAGAATGAGTCTGCACAGCCAGCCAGGCGATGCCCCCAGTGAAGAGCGCGATGTCCCCCACTAGGCTGGCCAATGCAGCGCGCCCAAAGGTGCTTGCTCCACGCTCCCAGATCAGCCCGGTAATCCCGGCCGCAAATGGGTAAGCAAGAAGATATCCCCCGGTGAGACCCACCAACTGCGCCACACCCCCGGGTCCAGTTGGACTAAAAACCGGCATTCCGGAGGCGCCTTCCACGAGATAGAGAAGCAAAGCAGCAAAACCGCGACGGCTCCCTAATGTCAGTCCCACTAGCAGCACGCCGAAATTTTGTAGTGTCAGCGGAACAGGAGTGAAGGGAAGGGGCAATGAAACTCGCGCACAGACCGCCACTAACAAACTCGCGCCGACAACAATTGCTACTTGCTGCGCTAGATCCAGGGCTCGACTGCTGCTTTCGGGTTGTGCTGCAACTTTTGCCATTTGCACTCCAAACGGACTCAACTTTTGCTTTCTCGTTCGATTTTAGGGTCCCTCGGAGCAACCGGTGAAGCGCTTTCAGGGACTTGCATGTGCCGCTGTACCCGCATGTAGACAGATATGCCGGCCCAAATAATCGCAGCAACGCTGAAGGCCAGAATAAAAAACCACCATATCATCCGCACGATGTCTTAGGATATCAAAACCGTCAGCTGCCTCGAAGCCTCGCTAAACTTCCGAATTGAGACGGGCGCAGGCGGCGAGGCTACTTTCCCGCCACGGTTCGTTCAACATCTTCCGCTGTGTGAGGAAGAGATTCCGTCAGGTTGATGAGCTTACCATTTGTGTCGACGTAAAAAATATCCTCGATGCGGACTCCAAGCCTCTCTTCTGGAATGTAAATTCCGGGCTCAATCGTGAAAACAGCGCCGGGGCCGAGCTTTAAATCGTAGTCCCCGGGATCGTGAACGTTGAGTCCGACGTAGTGACTCAATCCGTGAACGAAATACTTGCCCAGCGAGTCGCCATGCAAATCCTTACCGTGCGAGTCGATGTAATCGAAGGCTACCTTATAAAGCGAGTCAGAAGTGTTTCGCAGCAGCGTCGACTTTCCGGATTGGAAAGCAGCAATCGCGGCTCGTTGCGCTCCCAGCACGATGTTGTAAATCTCGCGTTGCCGCGGAGTGAATGTGCCCGAAGCCGGTAAGGTTCGAGTGATGTCGGAAGCGTACATGGAATATTCCCCGGCTGCGTCAATGACAACCACATCACCAGCCTCGATCCGCGCAGAATCATCGGAGTAATGCAATACGGTGGAATTGGCTCCCGCTCCGACAATTGGGGCGTAGGCTGGCCGCTCGCATCCGCGTTTGCCCCATTCGTATTGCAGCAAGGCGGAAATCTCGCGTTCGGTCACTCCCGGCTTCATCGCGTGCATAGCGGCGAGTTGCGCGGCGATTGATGCATTTGTGGCCTTGCGGATGAGTTCGATTTCCCCAGCATCCTTGTATGTCCGAAGCGAAGAGAGCATGGGACGGACATCCTGAAACGAAACGCCCACCGGAAATGCATTAGCTTGCTTCAGCCAATCGAGCGGCGCACTGGAATTCGAAGTTTCGCCGGAACCTGGCACGTCGGTATACACGGTCGATCTTTCTACAACCAGATGGGACAAATCGCTTCGAAGATTGTCAAGCGATTCGACACGGTCAAATCCCGTGACATGCGCCGCGTCAGGGTTATCCGGGCCGAGCTTCGGTCCAGTCCATTTTTCCTGCGAAGGATTTCGGTCTGGTAGAAAAAGAATCTCGGTATATGTGCGTTCGGGTGAACCGCCCTTTGCTCCAAGGGGTGCGGGGATCAGCAGGGCGGCTCCCGGCTCCGTCCATCCGGTTAGGTAATAAAAGTTGTCATCGGGACGATAACCGTAAATATCGTTCGGGCCTTCCGCTTCGGGCGGAGCGAAGAGAAGTACGTAACCATCGCGGGCCTGGTTGGCTACGGCCTGCCGTCGCGTGCGGTAATCGGAATTTGGCTGACGTTCGAGGGCGGGCGCAATTCCAGCTTGGAGAATAATTGTTAACAAGATGAGAGGAATAAGAGTGAGGCTCTTGCGATTCCATGTGGGGACCGCGGCCCTCGGCTGTCCGGACGGGCCGAAGACCTGGCGGCTATTGGAAGAATGAAAGTATGTCGAGATTTGCTCGACTGCACAGCCGTGGGCGGCTGTCCCTACACGATCTGAAAAGGGTTGCAATCTCATTACACCCCAACCGGGAACGGCTTGGTATGCCTTTCGCTGCTGAGCGACAATCCCGAGAACCGGCCCTGCAACAAGGACATTAGCCCGGTGTACCAGTAACCGACGACAAACAAAATCAGGAATGGCACGGTGATGTAATTTTCATTGTCGATTGCATAGTACACAGTTCCGGCGAAGTAACAACCGATCAGCAATTCCACCCATGGAACCCAACCCAGCCGACGCCGATATGCGCTCGATCGCACTCTATCTTTCTTTGACTCCACGTGGTACTTGGGAGTACGTGCAAACGCCGTCTGCTTGCCCACCAATGCTTCCAGCACTGCCCGCGTGTTGGTGATGGTGAGCCCGATTCCCAAAGCCATCAGGAAGGGAAGATAAAGCAGAGCGCGAGGCCAACTTCGCGGAAAAAGTTCCCTCTGCGAAACCAGATAGAAGCTTGAGATGGAAAACGTCGAGGCCAGAAACAGCGGAAGGTCTATGTACATCATCTGAAACCATCCCTGGTAGAAACGGATAATCATGGCCGGCAGCAAAAGTACTGAAAGCATAATCATCAGGGGATAGCTAATGTTTGCCGTCAGATGATACCAAGCCTCAAACTTCACGTGAAAAGGCTGCTCGCTCTTGAGGACGCGAGGGAGGACTTTCTTGGCCGTCTGCATCAGTCCCTTTGCCCAGCGAGCCTGCTGAGTTTTAAAAGCCGTCATTTCAACGGGGAGCTCCGCGGGACATTCGACGTCTTGCAGATAAATAAATTTCCATCCCTTGAGCTGCGCTCGATAGGAAAGATCAGTGTCCTCAGTAAGAGTATCGTGCTGCCATCCTCCTGCCTCCTCAATAGCAGCGCGGCGCCACACGCCGGCAGTTCCATTGAAGTTAAAAAACACATTGCTGCGGGCGCGGCCGGAATGTTCCAGCACGAAGTGTCCGTCGAGCAGGATGGCCTCAACTTCGGTCAAAAATGAATAGTGGCGGTTGATGTGGGCCCACCGCGTCTGCACCATCCCGACTTTGGGATCAGTCAGATGGTGGACGGTGCGCATCAGGAAATCGGCCGGCGGAACGAAGTCCGCGTCAAAGATCGCGATGAACTCTCCCTTTGCGGTTTTCATGCCCTCTGCCAGGGCACCTGCCTTAAATCCTTCTCGATTAGTTCGGTGAAGATAGGAAATCGGACACCCTTGCCCTGCGTAGTGAGCTACCAAGCCACGCGCAACCGCGACCGTCTCATCCGTCGAATCGTCGAGAACTTGGATGTCAAGTTTGTCCAGCGGATAGTCAAGCTGGTAAATGGCTTCCAGCAGTCTTTCGATGACGAACTGCTCGTTAAAGATCGGAAGCTGGACGGTGACGCGAGGCAGTTCGGAAAATCGATGTTTGGGCTCGGAAGTTCGGTTTTTCTTATTCTTATAGTAAAGATAGACGAGCAGGTAGCGGTGAGCGCCATACGAAGCTAACACGATCAGGACAATGAAATATGGAATCAGCAGGGCCAGATCGAATCCATTGACCTGATAGAGCCCTTTGAATGTGGTATCGAGAAAATGCTGGCGAATGTAGTGCCCAATGCCCCGCGGTGCCGCGAAAGCAGCGAGAGCGACCAGCGAGATAGGGATGACGCTCAGTTGTAGAGATCCTTCAGTCTCAGAGTGATTCAGACTGGAAACCTATTGTACGTGAGGGGCTTACCAAATCGGGAGCGGCAGGCGGGTCATGTGACGGATGACCATGCATTCGCATTCATCACAGCGTAGCCTTCGATCCGTGGGCCTGTAGTGTAACGGCAGCACGGAACCCCATCAAGGTTACAGGTGCGGGTTCGAATCCCGCCAGGTCCACTCCCTCGCTTCATTGAGGGTTGGCCTCAAAGTGCCAAAACGGGAGAGCCAGTCTGATGGGGCGCTCGGCTCTCCCGAAATGACTTGATTTCGATTTAACCCAGATTGATAATCAGATTGACCTTGATGGGGTACTTTGATTTTGGGAACGGCCTCGAAGTTAGAGGCCGTTTTTATTGTGAATCATGGCTCTCCGAGCCGAAACGGCACCCCCGTGAGGCCTGAACGTGTTTTTGGGTGGCACAGAAGCTCCATTGGGTCGCCCGCCTCCTGGTCGCACGAGGTCCGAGCATTCCCATCATTCGCAGCCCACTCATCCGCAAAGAACGCGAATGAGTGATTCCCCGGGCCGATATCGGGGTACAATTCGTCGGTAATTCCCCACTCTACCCAAGCGTCGGTTTCAGGATACTGGAGACACTCCATGTCGAATGCATTTGCAAAAGCCACCCTTGGGCTGGTGCTTCTGCTTCTTTCTTCTATTCTTGCAGCCGCACAACAACTTCAGTATTTCACTCCTATACCGACTTCAAGCCAGATCGCACGCGGTGCGGCTGGTGCGAACGATGGCGCGATTGGAATGGCGGCCAACAAGTCATCGGATGGATTTGTCGTTGCAACCGTCGTGCCGGGAAGCCCCGCCGAAAAGGCTGCCATCAAACCCGGTGATGTCATAAAGAAGTTGAATGGGAAGGCAGCGGTTGATTTGTCCCAAATGGATTATTTCGCCGAACTGAAAAAGAAGCCGGGGGAAGTTGTCGAGATTGTGTTTGTAAGGGCAGGGCAAGAATCAACCGTCAAGGTCATGGCTGAGCCCCGAAGCACTCTTTATCCGCAAGAGGGAAAGATGCCCCCCGCGGTAAGTCAATTCATTCTGGAAGGGCACGCGAGTGTTTCGGCAGTTCTGTCTCAGGACAATCCGCAAAGAGTTTTTCTGTGGCTACAGTTTTACAACAACGATGTGCCGATGCTCAGTTTGGACGAGGTGAAGTTCTTTGTGTTGGATGGGCAGAGGCAACAACTTCATCGTGTGACCTTGGACGAAATTCATTACTCCATTCAGATGGCCGTTGCCCAAAATATGCGTAGTGGGCCTGTTCCACCACCACCTCCATCGCAGAGGCAGTACAGAATCACGGGTACCGAAAACGGCAATTACACGCTGCAAGATATGGGTGGCGGGACGACGACCGCCACGAGCACATCTTCCAGCACCTACACAGTGTCACCTCAGCCCGATTACAACGAACTGGGATATTCACTGGGAGCGGCAATACGTCAATGGCGGGACAGAAAACACGATCAGGAGGTGGTTCAAGAGGCTCAACAGACCGTCAATCAGTGGGATGCCGCGTATCTCAAGACGCAGACACCCATGATTCAAGGTGAGAATCGGACTGGTGCGATAACTTTTTGGTCGGCGCAAGGGGCCAAGGGGCCGTTCAAAGTCGTATTGTTCGTGACCGATCCAACGACAAAAGAGGATCAGCCCGTGACGTTTGAGTTCCGATAGAGGAAGAGACTCTGCCCGACACAGCCAAACCTGACGGGGTGACGTTTCTGATCATTGGAACCTGTCACCAATACCAACGGCATCAGGACGCAGACGCAGAAAGAGAGAGGATTCGAAGTGATTTTGGAAACCTCATTCGCGCAAAAATTGCCGAAAGGGGTATCCGCCTGATCGTAGAAGAGGCGGCAAACAATGAAGAGGTGCAAACTCAACTCAAAGATGATGCAGCCGAAAGCCCTGAGTTCGACCTTCTATTCCCCTTCGTCATAAACGAATCTCAAGAGACGATTGCAAAGCTTCTTGCAGATGAACTAATGGAAGGCAATTGCGTTGATATTCGACCGCCCGAAGCTGACGAGATGACGATACCGCAGCGCGATGCAGCAATGGCTACCAAGACAATGAAATCTCTTGGCTCAGCGAAAAGTGTACTGGTAATTTGCGGGAAAAAGCACCGTTTAGGATTGACTAGGCATCTTGTGGATCACGGATTGTGGTTAGTAGAGTCCATACGTTTTCCCGAACAATGCGAAAATGAGGGGAAAGCAACTTGAAACTCCTGAGAGAGGTAGGGGTGGGATCCAACGTTTCGAACGCCGCGGGGCGTGGGGCACCGGCTCAGTCTCAGTTGAGGAAGTACGTGCGGTACAACGTATCCCGCTGCACCGGTTTAAACCCGGCATCGCGAATGATATGGCGCAGCTCTTCTTCCGTGGTGCAGTTGGTCACGCCCGCAGCTCTCACCACGTTTTCCTCGAGCATTACGGAACCAACGTCATTGCCGCCGAAGCGGAGGCCCATTTGGCAGACTTTCAATCCCTGCGTCACCCAGCTTGACTGGACATTCAAGAAGTTCGAAAGATATAGCCGCGAGATCGCCAGCGTTTTCAGATATTCGACGGAAGTAGCTTCGTCCCAATGGCGTCCGCCAAGCGCGGTGTTTGCAGGCTGAAAGCTCCAGGGAATGAAGGCAGTGAAACCGCCGGTTTCCTCCTGCAACTCGTAAAGCCGTTGGAAATGATTCACGCGGTTTTCGTAGTTCTCGCCAACGCCGAACATCATCGTACCGGTTGTTCGCATTCCAAGCTGATGAGCGGTTCGATGGACATTGAGCCAGTCGTCGGTCAAGCACTTTAGACGCGCAATCTTGTAGCGAACCTCATCGTCGAGAATCTCGGCGCCACCGCCGGGGATCGAATCGAGGCCCGCATCACGCAGGCGCGCAATTGTGTCCCGAATAGTCATGCCGCTATATTCCGCGATGGCGATGATCTCCGACGCCGAATAACAATGGAGATGAATTTTCGGAAATCGCTGCTTTATGCCGCGCAACATCTGCTCGTGCCAGTCAATCTTGAGATCGGGATGCAGTCCGCCTTGCATCAGAACACCAGTGCCCCCGAGTTCAACAGTCTCGCGGATCTTCTCATNGATGGTTTCGAAATCAAGGATGTAGCCTTCTTTGGCTTTCGGTCCCTTCAGCGGGCGATAGAAGGCACAAAACGTACAATATTCGGTGCAATAGTTCGTGTAGTTGATATTGCGATCGATGATGTAAGTGACCACGCCCTCTGGATGGAGCTTTCGACGCAGTACGTCAGCTTCCATGCCGATGCCGATCAAATCATCAGAACGAAATAAGTCGAGAGCTTGCTGCTTGGTCAAGGTCATGGGGGCGGAAACGACTACGATGATTCTAACGGAGACGCGGCGATTGCTCCAAGTTCGATCCCGGTTGGGGCCCTCTCCTATACCGAAGATATTGGATCAGAGAGACTAGTCCCCCGACGACTGCCAAGCCGATCAATATGGCGAGCGCCGGTTTGTTGTAGCGGGAAAAGAATCGCAGTATGTGGTTTCCATAGATAAAACCGAGGTACGCAGCTATTGAGTAGCGAATTCCGCGGCCGAGCGTCAGCGCGGCCAAGAACTCTTTTCGGGAATATTGCATGGCGCCGGCCGCCAGCAGAAAAGGCACAAAGGGAAAAGGCGGCGGCAGCAGAGCGGGAATCGCAATAGCACCAAATCCCCAGCGCTCGAATCTCTGGGAGACTTTCGCAGCAGTTCTTTTCGAGAGCTTACGCTCCATTGCCTCTTTGCCGCCTTTTCGAGCCAAACTGTAAGTAATGTACCCGCCGATCACAGCGCCCAGCGTCGCCATAGCAGCGTAATAGAACCACGGCTCACGATGGCGAGCGGCCAGCCAGATAGTTAGCACGTCCATGCTGCCGGTCAGCGGAATGACGGAGTTGTCGGCTACTCCCAACAGGACCAGACCGAGCCCGCCTAGCCGCCGAAGCCTTACCCAGGTGGAGACTGCGAGCAAAGACTGAATGGGAATCAGCATTTCGAGTGAGTTAGCGGTAGTTTACAAGTGTAGCTGCCGTACGGGGAAAACCGTCTAAATAACCGCGAGCCTTTCGGCTTCAAGAAAGCGCAATTGGGGTGGGGTCGGCAAAAAACCGCACTGCTGAGCGTATTCGAAAAATATACTCAAACCCTCTACACATTCTCGATCGAGATCGTAGTGGATGTTCTTTGTGAGATAACTCTTCACATCGTTTTCCGCCAGATTGAGTCTGGGAGCCCATTCGCTGGCGATCGCATTCAGGCTTTCCGGCTTTAGCCCGTTATCACGGGAGCGCTGGAATACGGACGTTAGATAGTCCGACGAGAAGTCTTTGATTACTGCTTCGCGAACCGCCCAAAACGCGAACACGAAGGGCTTTCCCGTGAATTGAATCCACTCTTCCGCCAAGTCATAAGTTATGTAGTGGGAGCGATCGACCTGCAACGCGGTATCTCCAATCACGAGCGCCGCATCATGCTGTTCCAACATTCTTTCCAGGTTAGGACTGGCAGACACGAACTGTCTACTTCCTCCCCACCATTTCGCGAACAGTATCTGAACCAGGGCTACTGATGTCAGAGAGGAATTATCCAAAGCAACAGTTTGAACCTTTTCCAAAGGAACCTTGCTAACCAGGAGGATCGAGCGGACCGAGTGCTTGGAGGCGATTGCTACGCCCGGAATAATAGCCAGACCGGGAATGCTGGCGAAAGCGGCTGCGGGGATAATCCCGATATCGGCGGATCCCGCTGCCAGTTCGGCGGCGCAGCCCGAAGGAACGGTATAGGAAATGTCGAATGCTGGGCTTCCGTGGCGGAAATCCCACATCAAAGGCGCTGTATTCAGGTAGGAAATAGCGGAAATACGAAGACGTCTCATGCGGACAAAACTATATTAGCAAACTTGTGCCATCTAACCTTGACAGCGTTTTTGCGCCCTCTATAGAGTTCGCAGCAGAGTTCGCAGCTTGGAGGGCCAATGTCCGAAGCGGCTGCTGTAGCTTTGAGAGGCGACGAAACGCTTATACAACAATGGCTGGCGCTCGCGCTGACGCCGGGGTTAGGGGCGAATAAGAGCCGCCGCCTGGTTGAATTCTTCGGCAGCGTACAAGCTGTCTTTAGAGCGACGCTTACTGAATTGGAGGCAGCCGGCCTTCGCGCGGTTTCGGCGCAATCACTTGCAACGGGGCAATCTGCCGAACTTGCCCAGGAGGAACTCGGACGCGCGACGGCGGCTGGAGCCGTGGTCGTCGTGATGGATGACCCGGCCTATCCTTCACAGTTGAAGCAAATCTATGATCCGCCACTGGTTCTGTACGTTCGAGGGAACGTGGCGGCATTGTCGCAGCCGGGTATCGCGCTGGTGGGCACACGGCATCCAACGCCCTATGGTTTGGGGATGGCTGAACGTCTGGCATGCGACCTGGCTGCGCGCGGACTGATAATCTTCAGCGGACTGGCGAGGGGCGTAGACACCGCCGGGCATCGAGGTGCAATATCCGCCAAAGGCAAGACGGTTGCCGTCTTGGGAACCGGAATCGATGTCATCTATCCCAAAGAAAATTCGCGGCTGGTTGAGCAAATTATTGCTGTGGGCGGAGCAATCATCGCTGAGTTTCCCGTGAGCACATTTGCGGCGCCGCAAAATTTCCCGATCCGCAATCGCATAATTAGCGGAATCTCGATTGGTGTGCTAGTCGTCGAAGCGGCTGAATATAGCGGTACCCGAATAACCGCTCGGTGTGCGTTAGAGCAGAATCGTGATGTGTTTGCGGTTCCCGGCAACGTTACCAATAAAAACTCATGGGGGCCTAACACGTTGATTAAACAGGGCGCAAAGCTCGTGGCGACATGGGAAGATGTGTGGGAAGAGCTGCCGGCCGGCATTCGGATTGCGCTGGTGCCAGAAAGCGGGAATGAATCGCCCGCAGCTGAAAACGCATCTCTATTTGCAGAAGCGGAACTCTCGCCCCACGAGAAAAAGATTTTCGCGCTGTTAAAAGCGGATGAATCCACGCACATTGATGAGATTGTGGAGCGGCTGGAGCCAGCGGTGTCTTCATCAGAAATCTTCGCAGCCCTTTTCGAACTGGAGCTTGCAGGCAAAGTGAAACAGCTGCCAGGGAAGAATTTTGTGAAGAGCTTCTAGGGGCTATCAGCTGTCAGCTATCAGCTTTCAGCCAACCCTAAAGCATGGGTGAAATTTGCAGAGCTTTAGGAATCTTAAGGTGTGGGAGAAAGCGCACTTGTTGACCCTCGAAGTTTACAAGTCGAGCAGGGCGTTTCCACGCGACGAAATCTACGGGTTGACGAGTCAGATGCGAAGATGCTCTGTCTCGATAGGCGCGAACATCGCCGAAGGTGCTTGTCGCAAGGGCGACGTTGACTTTGGGCGCTTCTTACAAATGTCAATGGGGTCTGCCAGCGAACTTGAATATCATCTTCTGCTCGCCAAGGACCTCGAGTTAATTGGATTGGTGGATTACGAACGTCTTTCAGGAGAAGTGATCGAGGTGAAGCGAATGCTGGCGTCATTGCTCTTAAAGCTGAGGGCTGATAGCTGAAAGCTGAAGGCTTTTTTACAAACCTCCACTTTCGTGCTAGCTTCGGGGAAAGAACAGAACAATAGAGGAAACATTGGAAAAAGGATTAGTCATCGTCGAGTCGCCGGGAAAGGTGAAGCTCATCCAGAAATATCTAGGGAAGGGCTACACCGTGGAAGCCTCTTTTGGCCATGTGAAGGATCTGCCGAAGAGCACGCTTGGCGTTGATGTCGATAACAATTTCGACACCGAGTACATTGTCATTCCCGGGAAAGAGAAAGTTCTTGCCAAACTGAAGAAGCTTGCCCTCGGCATGGATCACATCTATCTGGCTCCTGACCCCGATCGCGAAGGGGAGGCCATGGCGGCGCATCTCGCCGATGAGCTTGGAGAAAGTTCCAAGAGCAAGAAGAAAAAAAAGAAGGGTGACGAGAATGGCGATCGCATTCAACGCGTCACTTTTAATGAGATTACTCAGCGCGCGGTGCGGGAAGCATTCGAGCATCCTCGGGAGATAAATCGGGACCTCGTCGATGCGCAACAAGCCCGGCGTGTCCTGGACCGCTTGGTCGGGTATCAAGTCTCCCCGCTACTGTGGGACAAAGTGCGCCGAGGCCTTTCTGCGGGACGTGTTCAGACTGTGGCGTTGCGACTGATCGTCGATCGCGAACGCGAAATCAAAGCATTTCAGAAGCAGGAATATTGGACCATAGACGCGAACCTTGGCGGCCCGAAACCCCCGGCGTTTGACGCGCGATTTGTTGGCAAGGGCGAAGAAAAAGTCGAAGTCACAAACGGGGAAGACGCGGAGAATATCCGCCAAGCCCTCGAAGGCGCGGATTGGCTT
>JGI12635J15846_10000713_pt1 | contig 28893 bp, 29 predicted proteins | sample BlaSpr_A8_OM2_M2_FD_15846 | JGI IMG/M metagenome (IMG submission 15846)
GTACGGACGGGACCTGCCGCAACCCTCAATGCCACTGGACGATACGCCGTCAGCATCATGGCCGGCTGCGGCGGCTGGCATCGCTGTCGAAACTGGCATCGGTTTCGTGCCTGTCGAGAAGAATGACGATCTGTCCGGGCTTGCGACCGACGTCGCACAAACGATCTGCGCCGCACGTGCCCCCGAGGCACCCCGCATCGACGTCGTCATGTTCTGTCACAGCAGCCTCAACGAACACGTCTCCACGACCACCGCCGGCAGACTGCGTGCTGCCATCGGTGAACCCTGCTTCCCATTTTCCATCGCACAGCAGCAGGGAGCGTCAGTATTTACAGCCCTTCGCCTAGCTAAAGACCTTTTCGTCGCGGAGCCTGAGTTGCGCGTCATACTCATCGTCGCCGCAGAGAAATGGTGTCATCCGTTTGCCCGCCGCATCGGTCGCTGGACTCTGCAGGGAGATGCTGCGGGAGCGATCCTACTGGAACGCGACTCGCCCGCGACGCACAGCCGAGGACTGCAGCTACTTGATACGGCAGTCCAGCCGCTCTGTCGCGCGGACGCGCCATTCGGACTACCTGCGTCGCTCATCGACACGAACGCCATCTTCGCGCCAGCGCTGCTCGCCCTGATTGACGCGCTGCTGCGCCGCCATGGCCGTCGCGCAGGCGAGATATCGGCCGTCATTGCGCATCAAGTCAACCGGCCGCTCGTCGAGGCGGTGTCGCGGCAGCTCGGTTTGCCACGCGAGCGTCACCTGGAGGACAGGCGCGCCTATCTCGGCGCAGCAGAATCCATCGTGCGGCTCGCTGAAACACTCGATATGTGTACGTTAGAACACGGCGCACTCGTGCTCGCCTGGGGGGTCGGTCTGGGTGGCTACGTCGGTTGCTCGCTTCTCGAAGCATGTGGCAAGCCAGCCATTTGTTTGTCCGATGCATCGCCAACAGGCCAATGATGAGCGCTCGCATCGGTCTCACGCACACCGCGTACTACCTCCCTGAGAGGGTCGATGATGTGCGTAGCTGGGCGCGCCGAGCCGGGCATTCTGCAGCGTGCGTGGCACAGCTTGAACGCGTCGGCGTTCGCTACTACCGCGACGCCGCAGGCGAATCCGTTGCATCAATGGCAATGAAAGCCATCGACGCCCTGATCCGGTCATCGGGGCTTTCACCCAACACGCTCGACTGTATGATCTACACGCATACGCTGCAGGGCAGCGTCGCCCCGCCGCCGATGTCGCTCACGCGCATCGTGTGCGACACGTTCGGGTTTGTGCACGCCGAAGCCTTCTCCTTTGCCCAGCAGCATTGCGCGTCTTTGCTCGGCGCACTGCGCGTCATCCGTGCGATGTTCGTCGCTCGCCCTGCACTCAGGCGCGTCCTGCTTGTCGGGGCCGATGCCATGCCGGTTGCGTCCGAGCGGTTGATAGAGGGTGCCGGACTGATGAGCGACGGCGCCTGTGCCGCGCTCATCGAGCGCGACTCGCCCGTCAACCGGCTTATCGCGGTGCGCACCCACGCAAGTGGTCTCGCCTGGCAGGGTGCGCTAGGACAGCAGGAATCGCACCTCGCTACACAGTATTTTCTGAGCGCACGTCAGTTGATCGCGACGGTAGCCAGCGACGCTGGCCTTGAGCCCACTGCGATCCAGCGCATCCTGCCTCACCATCTGGATCTCCCAGCGTGGCATCGTGTGCTTTCGTCCCTCGGTATTGCGCGCGAGCGGCTGTTCACCGAAAACTTCTCCCGTATCGCGCACGTAAGCGTCAGCGACCCGATCATCAATCTGACTGACTGTCACTCGCTTCTGTGGAACGAACCGCTCCTGCTCTTTGCGCACGGCGTCGGTGGATTCTCCTCGGCGGCGCTCCTCCTGCGCTAAGTGCTGTTAGCGAGGTCGCAAATCCGCCGACGAGAGATGGCTTACGTGGTCACTCCAACGCCCGAACGCAATCTGTTCGTTTAACTGAGCATCGAGATTCCTGTGTCACGCGGCACCCCCCAGCGCTTGCATACGTATATCGGTGATCGGTCAGAGCCGCCGCGGTACTTAGACGCACCACCGTGGTGCCCGTCGAACTCGCAGATAGTTACCGACACGAATCCAAATTCTCGATGTAACCTCCTTCTGATGCCACCTTTGTTGAGCGGGTTCCCGCCCGCAACGCCAGTGCTGCGGGCGGTAACAGATTGGAATGAATTGCGCAGGCAACACACGCCGTGCTCGCGCGACGGTTTCACGAAAGTCTGCACGAGCACAGCCGGTTCGGCCACTACAGGCATGGAACCCCGTGCATCACCGTGCCCGACGGGACCTTGCCCATGTCCTCGGGAAAGCCATGTTCCAGGAACGAAAATGATTTACGCCCGCCGCTACCGTTCTCATAAAGGCCCGCGCGCGCCAATTCCTGTTTCTGCGCGCACGCGATCGTCGGCTTACCCGCTGAGCACGCCGTTGGCGCGTGCCAATGACCTGCCGTCTCTGATCGCCTCGTTTGGCCGCGCTGCACGGCACCTGGGTTTTACCCAATATGTGATCAGCAGGCTTTCGCGAGCACAGCACGCTTCCTGTTGCGAGGCGGCGCTGCAAATCATCTGCGTGCACTATCCAGACCATTGGGTGCAGCATTACCAGAAGAACGGTTATGCTTTAGTTGATCCGATTCACCGCATCGCTTTCACTCAAACTACCCCATACCGTTGGCGTGACATTGCCGACTTGAACCAACTCGAACAGCGTGTGCTTGACGAAGCGCGCGATGCAGGGCTAGTCAACGGAATCACCATTCCGATCCATGAACCCATGGGGCGCGTCCTTCTTGTCAATCTGTCGGGACAAGCCACGGCGCCAGATGCCCAAGCGAGCCGGCGTCAAGCGTATCTGATCAGTGCGCAGTTTCACTTCGAGCTCGAGAGGCTGGAAATACACCGGTCGTCCCCGGCCGCCCAACGCTTGACGCCACGCCAATGCGAATGCCTGACATGGGTCGCACGCGGCAAGTCCTCCTGGATCATCAGCCAACTGCTCGGCATTTCACATCACACGGTGGACTATCATATCGACACCGCCATGGAAGCCCTGGACGTCAATAGCCGGACATCCGCCGCGGTTAAGGCAGCTGTGCTCGGACTTATCCGTCCCTGACGTCATGCGGCATCCTGCAAAAAATCCGGCTCTTCACTGGCAACCCTGTCGAGGGTGAAATAACGCCGGCATTCTCATTGATATACGATCAGTCCGTCTTCCTCCGCAACCTCCCTGATTGCATAGTTTAACTACGTTCCGGACTCGCTTACCGTTGCGGCTAATAACCTTAACGGGAGATGCACGATGCCGTATATCGCTGCAGGCAGGCTCGAAGACCTGCCACGAGACATCCGGATAGGACTCGGTGCGTACCGATATGAAGTCTTCGTTCGGCGCCTCGGATGGACGATCCCAACTGCAACCGGCAACCAGACATCGGAGTGGGACCAGTTCGACGACGGCACGACGGTTCATATCGTCGCTATGTCACCGAAACGTCGAGTCTGCGGTTGCGCAAGGCTGATGCCTACAACCGGACGGTATCTGCTCAAGGATGTGTTTCCAGAGCTACTTGGCTCCGAGTCACCCCGGGCGTCGACTACCCTGTGGGAGCTTTCTCGTTTCGCCGGATCAACCCCAAGATCCGTTCATGACAATACGAGTGAGCGCAGCGCGCCCGGCATGCAATTGTTTCCCTATGCGCTCGCCCTTGCAGCAGCATTCGGCGCAACCGAAGTCATCGGCGTCGTATCGCGCTCCGTCGAGCGCCTGTACCGTCGTTCGGGGCTTACCCTGCAGCGCATCCATCCTGATGTCACCACCCGAAATGCCAGCATCGTCGCCTGCTCCATCGAACTTTCCCCGGCCACCTTCAGCCGGCTCGGCTGCGATCCGCGTGGCCTGATGAATTCAATCCATTGGTTCGGAAAACCACCGATGCCGGACACGGCGGAAAACTGCGATGACGCGGGAAGCTCAGGAACCGCACTGCTGCCACCGTTAGATCCTGCGGCGTGCTATGCCATGGTTCACCATGCAGCAAGTTCAAGATATCCCCGCGCCAGCGACGAGTCCGCTCCGGATAGCGACACTCTTGCCGAATCACCCTGAATCATCGAGTGCGGCCGCCTTGCGCTCATCACTTTGCCTGTGCTCGCAAGAGATCCAGGTCAGTTCCATCTTTTCGCATCGTCAAACGCGACGACGCACATGATGCCGATGATCGGTTTCCTTTATGCAGTCAGGCCTGATTGCCGACGCGTAGGCCTGTCCGCTACGCGATGCCTCACCACTGGGCTGCGCCCTGAGCGCAAGGCGTTCATCAATCGCGCGGGCCACAGTGGATGACTTCGGGGGATTGTCTGCGTCGTAGTCTTTCCAGTAAACGCACATCGCATCAAACAGCACTGAAAGCACGGCGGTGACATACGGCAGATGGACAATCACGCCGCCTTCAGGACCGCCCAGCCCATCGCCCCAGGGGCGGTCCGCCATTCCTGTGAAGCGGTCAATAAATGCCCCGGGCAGAACTGTGGCGCGCAAGCGTTCCAACTCCCGTTCCAACTGATCCTCAACCGCATAGTGCCGGGCGGTGGAATTGGCCAGTGCCATCTGCAACTCAGTCACCTGGCGCTCTTTCAGTTTGAACCGGTCTTCTAGCCGGGACAGTTCTGCTTCGGCACGTTGCGCGCGCCGAAGCAGAACGTCAAGGCTACCCGGGGGCATGCAACATCCGCCGATACCGCTCAGTTGCCATTCGTGTCCAAGAGGATCCATGATGCATCTCCCACTGAGCGCAGCATGACGCTGTATTGATCCGTGTTCTGCAACCCACGGGCCAAAAATGAAAAGAAACCGACAACTCTCCTAAGCACCTCGCCTGCCCGTGGATTTGCTCGTCCATGCCTGATATCGGCCAGAATTCCGCAACCAAGCATCACTGCGCGGGACAACAGCCGACCTGCGTCCGGGGTGCAGCGATACGGGGCAGAGAGCAGCAAGGTCGTTGGCCGAGAATTAATATGATGATTGCATCGACGATACGTTTTTCGAGCTTTCTACCCCTTCGGTCAACTACCAAATTAGGGAGGCCTCACACATGCGGGACGGGGCCGCGCCATGCACAACCCAATACGTGGTCCAGATCAGGTTTGAGTTTTTCACACCGGTCATATCTCGAAAATGTCAGAGCCCCCAGCGTCGCATTTGGAGAATAATGCCAATATTTTTTAATTACTTAGCTAAATCTATAAAAATTTTGCGCCTCTCGGACATAGCGAAGGTGACCATGACATCCCACCGCTGCAAACCAGAGCTTTCAAGCGTTGTCGCCTGCGCTTGGGTGACGGTGATTTCCGTATCCGGCAAGCTTACGCGTGCGGTTAGGAGGTCAGAGGTAGATCTCGCGCCGGTTGCCCAGCCGTATCACCGTAATCGTGATGTGCGAGTCCTCGATCCGGCAGATCAGCCGCCAATCGTCAACACGATACTTCCAGAATTCACCCAGTTCGCTGCCCTTGAGGGCCTCGCCGATCGCGCGCGGGTCATCTATCATCGACACCCGATCCCGCAGAAACGCGATGATGCGCCGGGCGACCACTCGGTCCAGTTTTGGAAGCTGCTTTTCAGCGGTTTGCGAGACCTCAATCCGCCAGACCAAGCCGTGCCTCCACATCATCCAGCCCAGCCGTCTGCTCCTTGCCTGCCTGGATGCGCTTGACCACCCGCTCGGCCAGATACAGGTCTTCCAGATCGTCTAGGTGCTGCAAAATGGCCTCGCGCGCATAGAACGTCTTGCTGCGTCCGGTACGCTTAGCCAGCGCGTCCAGTCGGGCTTCAATTTCTTCGGGCAGTCGAATGGCGAGCATGGTTAGCCTCCAGCGGTACGGAAGTGTTGCGGATTGGCGCTATACACGTATAGCGCCAATGATACGCACTTCGCTCAAGACCCTTCTCGACCATTTCCAAGAAAGACATTTCACTTTTTTTCACTCAGTAACAGCGGGTTGAGCGAGCTGGCATGAGCGGTTGCGCCGGAGCTAAGCGACCTGCGGCCGTCGCCGATTAACACGAACGGCGCCCAAAACGCTGGATGCGAAGCGAAGCCTCCACGGTTGATAACAGACAGCTTCGCACCTCTCAACGCGCCGGCTTGCGTATCCTGCGCACCCAAGAATCCGAGTTTGAAAAACTGCGAGGCGACATCGGCAGCGCTCTTATCTTCGACCGGCCAGAGAGACACCAGAACGCTTTGAGCTCCCGCCAGGAAAAATGCTCGCGCTAGCCCCGATAGAGCCTCCGCTCCGGGCACACCACCTGGTCCGGCAGTATTGCATGCAATTGAAAAAGCTAGGTTTGCATCTGAGTGCAACGCGGCTACCCCACTCGTTGTGAGGTAAGTATTTTGGTGTGTTCCAGGGTTAGGCGCCAGTAACAGTGCCGCCTCTCCTCGTGCTCCGGTTTCCGCGGCGAGGTATCCGACAGGCCTCGTGGTCAGAAAAGAGGCCGCCGAAAAGACAAAGGGCTCAGGAGGTTGGTCCTGAGCCCTTTGGAATGGGTGGGGGACGGGATTTGAACCCGCACGCCTCTCCGCGCCGACTTGGCAAGTCGGTGTGTCTACCAAGTTTCACCACCCCGCGATGGCATGAACGTAGCAGCTTTATATTCGGATTGCCAGAATAGCGCCGCGACGTCAGTGCCGGAGTCTGCTGCGTTCCGCGGGCCGCCATCGGTCCGCGTGTCAGCCAGCACCGCGCAGCAGCCAGTTTTCGAGTTGGAGGCCCTGCACCCGGGAAAACTCATCGATGTTGTCCGTGACGAGCACCGCGTCCATCGCCAGCGCGTGTGCGGCAATCAGCATGTCGTTCGCGCCGATCACCTTGCCTTGACGTTCCAGATCGGCGCGCAACCTTCCGTAGAACCGGTCCGCCTCGCTGTCGAGCGCCATCACCGGTAAGCTTGTCAGCACGCGCTGGACACGCTTGGCCAACTCGTCTGAGCCTTTCTTTTCCAGCCCATAGCGCAGTTCGGCAGCCACGATAATCGACGTGCAGATGTTCTCCGCGGGCTCCTGCCCGATACGGACCGCGCAGGAGCCGCGCGTGTTGCGGATCGCGTCGGAGATGATGTTCATGTCGAGCAGATACAGGGACATTAGAGGTCAACTGGTTCCGCAGGCAGACTCTCAATTTCCGGGAAGGACTCGTCGAGCGGCGCCCACTGCGCAAGCAGCTCCCGTAATGGCACGATCTTTACCGGCTCGATAATCAGCCGCGCGCCCTCCCTGCGGATGACGGCCTCCTCACCCGGTAGCTCAAGATCGCGTGGAATCCGGATAGCCTGATTGCGGCCATTGCGAAACAGCCGGACGTGCCGGTCCCCGGTCGTTTTTGTCATGACGCCCTCCTTGGCATATGCTAAAGCATATGCCATTGTGCACCCGCCCAGCGGTGTCGTCAAGATGTCAGCGAAAGCCGCAGCGAGCGGATCCTTCCCCTTCGCCGCCGGCGCGACACGCCAGCGTTGACAATCCAGGTTGCCATCTATACGCCAACGCCGGCATACAAGTAGTCCATTGCAAGCGCGTTAGGAACAAGAAGATTTCCGACGACGAGCTAACCCGGTTGAGCCGGTAAATGGTGCTCAAACGCGATTAAGCGGCGCCGTGGAACCGGCAATCGATCATTTGTAGCGGACCCGATAAACCGATCGTCCGGGACGACCACAGACAATTCAGTTCGGGGCAGAAGGATTTATTGAAGGGGCGCCATACAAACCGCGCGCTTCATTTGTCGACCATCGTCTCGGGTATCGGACTTGCGCCTGTACGGCAGCCCTCAGAGAAAGCAATGTCCGCCACGCGACCTTTTCTGACAATACCCGACTTAAGCCAGGCGTATATCGTGTTGGAAACACTAATTGCAACAGAACCTGCCAACTGGGCAGCCGGTCACGCTGACCACATCGACAGATTTATTTTGGATATCGAAGTTTTCAGTAAAGGCGATACGGTCCCTTCTGATGCACTCGAAATGGCTCGCGCGATGTTAAAGCTAGGGCACCCAAGCTTGCGCTCGAACGTGTTCAACGGGTTCTCTTGCAGCACGCCGTGCTTCGGCCGGGATGAGTTTTCTGTGGGGGTAAACACCGGGTTCGCGGAGATTGCCAGCACGTGGATGCACCATTTAGCGTTCCATAGCAAACGGCTTTGGCTCGTTGCACCGGCATGCCCAGGCTGTGAATTTCCGGCATATAGGAGCCATTTCGTTTCCGGCGTAATGGCGCCACCGGATTTTCGGCGTAAAGGAGCCACGGCGTTTTCGGCGTAATGGCGCCACCCGGGCGACGAGTACAGAGGGTCCGAACTTTCGTTGATCGGCTAGACTGCCGGCCTTTTGCCGGGAGTGGCCGTGGCCAGCCGCCGGAGACGATCACGCTCGACGGTTATGCTGCTTCGCACCGGACGGTGCGTGAAATGAAGGCCGATGGCCTGCTGCCTGAAGACACGAAGGTCCGGTCCTCGAAGTACCTGAACAATCTGATCGAGCAGGACCATCGAAACATTAAGTCCAGAACAAATGTGATGCTCGGCTGGAAACGGTTCAGCAGCGCCGCGACAACGATTGCCGGCATCGAGTTGATGCACCGCATTCGCAAGGGACAGTTCAACCTCTCCATTCCCCGGCTCAAAGATGCCGCTGTGCCTGCCGTCTGGAATGCTGTCCTGTTCGATCGCTAAGTTATCCATAGCTATAGGAACCTTCCCAGTCAGTCCACCTATTTGCACCGGAGTCTTGAAGCCGACCGTCGGCGGCGATCTGAAACACGCTCAGCGCCGCGCTGACCGTGCGCACCGTGTTGTCGTCACGCACATCGAGCGGTTCGATCGCGGCGGGAACGAGCATGCGTCCATTTGGATGAATGGAAAACGTGCGCGGATGCGCGTCCGGTCGATACACCGTCAACGTTGCACCAACCGCCACGTAGAATGCAGCGTCTTCCGACACACGCGCAGCCCTGCTTAGCGAAGGCGCAACCGCTGCGGCCGTTGCGGCAGCGACACCTGCACAGAATCTTCGGCGCCCGATTTTCCTGGGCCGGTCGCCATAGTCTTGCGTCATTGTTTGTCTCCCGCCTCGATATTTATATGAGCCGGCTTTATTGCGTCCGGCAAAGTCATCGCGCCGGTTGTTTGCATGCCGCAGCCCGAGTCATGCATGAAAACACGACCCGGTTAGTACTCTGGATTTCGACAGCCGATCGGCCGTTGAAACGTTGGCTCGTCACGCGAACGTTCAGGCCGCTACATGACCTTGCAAAAGCTGCGCACGAGCCTTCTCTTTACCAATGCCCTCCCACAGCCCTTGCAGATACATGATGCCTAGCGCGCGGTCATAAAGGCCATAACCCGGCACGCCCGTTTCGCCCCAGATCATGCGGCCGTGATCGGGACGCGCATAACCCTGAAAGTTGGCGTCATGCAGTGCCTTCATGATCTCGGCCATGTCGAGCGAGCCGCATTCGGTCGGATGCGCCGACTCGTAGAAGTCGCCGTTGCCGCTCACCTTGACGTTGCGAAGATGCACGAAATGCACGCGTTGCCGCGCCGCGAATTCATTGATGAAAGCAGGCACGTCATTGCGCAAATCCGACCCCAGCGTACCGCTGCAAAGCGTCAGTCCGTTCGCTTTCGAATTGACGATATCGAGCACGCGACGATGGTCCTCGATATTCTTGATGATGCGCGGCAGCCCGAAAACGGAGCGCGGCGGATCGTCGGCGTGCAGCGCGAGCTTCAGCCCAAGTTCTTCCGCGACCGGCACCAGGTGCGAGAGGAAATATTCCAGATTGCGCCACATCTGCTCGGTACTGACCGTGGCATATTCGTCCAGCAAGGACCGCAGCTTCTCCGGGGTATAACGGGTTCCCCACCCCGGCAACGGAATGCCCTTTGACACATCCAGCGCCTCCACCCTGGCCGCTTCGAACGACAGCGTATTCGACCCATCAGGCAACGCATAGTCCATCTGCGTGCGGGTCCAGTCGAACACCGGCATGAAGTTGTAGCAGACCACCTTGATGCCGCTGGCCGCAAGATTCCTGAGCGTCGCGACATATTGCGGCATCAGTTGCTCCCGCCCAGGCCGTCCGAGCTTGATCTCTTCATGCACCCGGAAGCTGTCGACCACTTCCATCTTCAGGTTGTGTGCCGCCGCGGCGTTCTGCAGTCCCTTGATCCGCTCGATGGGCCACACTTCGCCGAGCGGTAAGTCGTAAAGCGACGACACAATTCCGTATAGCCCCGGAATCTGGCGAATGTACTGCAGGCTGATCGGGTCCTTCGGACCATGCCAGCGAAAGATCATCTTCATGATTGACACACTTCCGGCTAAGTCGATAAGGCCGCGTTGCGACTTGTTGTGATGCAATGCGGCCAGAATGTGTTCCGTACGCTTAAAGAAGCGTTCCAACGCCCGAACCGAACGACGCCGTGTCTTTGGTCCACGCGCGCGCTTGATCGCTAAGACTGAAGCCCAGGCCCGGACGATTCGGCACATGCATGCGGCCGTCTCGCAGCTCGAGACGTTCGTTGAACATCGGCTCAAGCCATTCGAAATGCTCGAGCCACGGTTCGCGCGGGTACGCGGCGGCAAGATGCAGGTGAATTTCCATCGCGAAATGCGGCGCGAGGCTGAAGCCCTTGAAGTCGGCGAGGCTCATGATCTGTAGGAACGGCGTGATGCCCCCCACGCGTGGTGCATCCGGCTGGATGAAATCCGACGCCTGCGCCGTAATCAACTGCGCGTGTTCGCCGAAACTCGTCAGCATCTCGCCGGTCGCGATCGGCGTATCGAGCGATGCGCTCAACGCCGCGTGTCCTTCCACATCGTAGGCGTCCAGCGGCTCTTCGATCCACGTGAGATCGAACTGTTCGAGCACGCGCCCAAAGCGCTGCGCGGTAGCACGGTCCCACTGCTGATTTGCATCGACCATCAGCGGGAAGCTGTCGCCCAAATGCTTGCGTACGGCCGTCACCCGCTGCAGGTCGATGGCTGTCTGCGGCTGGCCCACCTTGATCTTGATACCGCCAATGCCGCGTTCCCGCGACACGTCGATGTTCTCGATCACCTGTTCGAGCGGCATCGACAAATAACCGCCCGAGGTGTTGTAGCACTGGACCGAATCGCGATGCGCGCCAAGCAGCTTCGCAAGCGGCAAACCGGCGCGTTTCGCCTTCATATCCCAAAGCGCGATATCGAACGGCGCAATGGCTTGCGTCGTCAGGCCGCTGCGGCCCATCGATGCACCAGCCCAGCAGAGCTTGTTCCAGATACGCGCAATGTCGTTCGGATCTTCGCCGATCAACTCGGGCGCGATCTCCTTCGCGTGCGCATACATGCCCGGGCCACCCGCACGTTTGGAATAACCAAAACCGATGCCTTCATGACCGCCTTCCGTGCGGATCTCAGCGAAGATAAACGCGATGTCGGTCAGCGGCTTTTGCCGGCCAGTCAGCACCTTGGCGTCGCTGATAGGGGCAGCAAGCGGCAGGTAGGTCAGCGAGACCTTCACGCCGGTAATGCGATCCGTGCTGGCTGCACCGCGCGCCAGATGGGCAAGCGGGTCTTTGCCCGACGATGATTTAGACGATGTGCTCACAACTTCTCCTTACGAAAAATGGATGTCACTGACGGGCGCATGAATTCGCAGTCCCGTCTCCTGAAGACTAGTCCTTCAATTTATAACGCTGGATTTTCCCGACGATCAGCCCGTAGCTCAGCACCGCGATCAACCCATGCGCGCCGACATAAACAAGGGCGGCGGCGAACGACCCCGTACTTTGCAGCAGGTAACCAATCACCACCGGCGTGACAATGCCCGCGCTATTGCCGAGCGCGTTGAACACGCCGCCCGTCGTACCGATGATTTCCCGAGGTGCTGTGTCCGCGAGAATGGTCCAGCTCAGCGCGCCGAAACCCTTGCCGAAGAATGCGAGACTCATCAGGCCGACTACCAGCCATTGCGTGTTCACGTAGTTGCAGAGAATCATGCTCGCACTGAGCAGAAAGCCGAGGATTACCGGCCCTTTGCGGGCGATGCTCAGTGAGCCGGTTTTTTTCAGCAGTCCGTCGGAGACAAAACCGCTAGCCACGCCGCCGACCAGACCTGCGACCGCCGGAATAGAGGCCACGAAGCCCGCCTGCAGGATGTCGAAGCCGCGATCCTTGACCAGATAGATCGGGAACCACGTGACGAAGAACCAGGTAATCGCGCTGATGCAGTACTGGCCTATAAAGATGCCGACCATCATGCGACTCTTGAAGAGCGAGCCGATGTCACGCCACTGCGAACGTTTGGGTCCTGTCTTTTCCAGTTTTTGTGTGGCTTCAAGATCAACGAGTCCTTCGCCAGCCCGAATGTAGTCGAGCTCGCTTGCGCTCATGGCCGGGTGCTTGATCGGCAGGTAGTAGTTCTTCCACCAGATGACGCCAATCACAAGCCCCACGCAGCCCATCACGATGAACACGTATTCCCAGCCGAACGCGTGGCACAGCCAGCCCATCAATGGCGTGAAGAGTGCGAGCGAAAGGTATTGCGCACTGTTGAAGATGGCGCCGGCCACGCCTCGCTCGGAGGCCGGGAACCACGCGGCAATGATTCGCCCCGACGCGGGCCCGACAGGGGACTCGGCAATACCGAGCAGGAACCGAAGCGCCAGCAACAAGGGCACCACCAGCCCGATGAAATGCACGAGGCCCATGCATACGGTGAAAATCGACCACACCACGATCGCGCTGAACATGGCTTTCTTCGAGCCGATGCGGTCCGTCAACCAGCCCGCCGGGATCAGGAAGATCACGTAGGCCCAACTGAACGCTGAAAAAATGTAGCCCAATTCAATTGACGTAATGTGCAGTTCCTTCGCCATGTCGGAACCTGCAACGGACATGGCTGCCCGGTCGCCGGAACTGAGTGCCAGGACCACGGTGATCAGGGCCAGCGTGACAAAACGGTAGCGTGTACGTGTGCTCGCGGCCAGACCGCTGTGCGCCGCGGCTGCGCTCACGGTTGCGGCCGTGGTAGCCGCCATGCCCAGGTCCGCGTGTGCGGACGACGGGTGCTTGTTCATTGCTTTGTCTCCAGTCGGCTCGCGCTGTTTCAAGCGCAGCCGTCATGCGTGTGAGCGAACCCGCGAAGCTGTTCCGCTTCTTATCGAACCGGGTTCGAATGGTCAGGCAGCCGGTGAGTCGGTGTAGTCGGTGTAATCGACGGCGGCCCAGTCGAAGTACTGTTTGAGATCGGTGATCAGCGCAACATGAGCGGGATGCGGCAGGTATTGCTCGAGCGCTTGNCGGTCGTCGAAGGTGGATTCGAGCAGATAGTCCCAGCAGATCGCGCGATCCAGTTCGTTCGCCGAGACCTTCCATCCGCGCACGAATGTGATCTCGCGGTCCAGCGCGCGCATGCGCTCGACGAGTTGCGCTTCGAGCCCCGGCTGACCCGCCACGTCCGCTCGCCGGCGAAACATGACGATGTGTTTCATGACCATGACGTCCCTCCCCGCTTCAAGACTCCTCCTGGACCACTCATGATGTCGCGTTCAGATGGTAGCCGCGCGCTTCATAAGCGAAATCGACGAGTTCGTTGATCTTCACGTCCTTGTCCGCCGGCGATGCGTAATACGCGCGGATCTCCTTGATGAGCCCGCTGGTTTCATCGAAGACATACCACTCGTCGCCACGCAGCGCCGTGCCGAGCTTGCCCTTCCAGTGGGTCCACTCGATCACCGCTTCGTGGCTGTCGTGGCTCACCAGAATCTTTTCGATGGTCCATTGCGAGCCGAGGTTTTCCACGCACCATTGCCATTTGCGGGCAATCGTGTCGGCGGTGCGCCACGGAATTTCAGGCAGGCCCGCCGGGAAATAATGGACCGCGTCAGGCGTGAAGCACGACACCAGCTTGTCGTAGTCCGCTTCATTGCAAGCATCGAAATAGCGACGGATCAACGCGGCATAACGGGTCTGGACCTGGTACTGGGTCTGATCAATGACGGCCATCAGCGGTTCTCCTTGCCGACAATTGACGCAATCCTCGGCCGCCCCGCAGCCACCCACGCGTTGTAGTCGTCGTAGGCTTGCGGGCTCGGCGGGTAGACGCCCCACAACGCTTCGCCCGCAGCAATGCGCATGGCGAGATAACGTTCGAGGTCGTCCTGCTGCGTGCAGAAATCCGCCAGCTCTTGGGCCAGATGCGGCGGCACGACCGTGATGCCGTCTGCATCGCCGACAATGATGTCACCCGGATACACCGCCACGCCTGCGCAGCCGATCGGCACCTGCAAGTCCGCCACGTGGTGGTACGAGATGCGGGTGGTCGCCGTGACCTCGCGGGCATAAGCCGGCAGCGGCAAATTGGCGATCTCGCTGCCGTCGCGCAATGCGCCGTCGGTGATGATGGCTTTGGCTCCCCGCGCGAGCAAGCGGGTGACCAGGATGTTCCCGGCGGAAGCCGCGCGCGGATCGTTCTGGCTGTCGATCACGAGAACATCGCCGGGCTTCACCTGCTCGACGCCCTGCCACTGCAGGTTGTCCATGTTCGGCTTGGTGGTCATCGTGCCGTAGGTATCAATACCCTCGCGCGCCGGGATGAACCGCATCGTAAAAGCGCGCCCGGCGAACGGTTCAACATGCTTGTTCAGCGCGCGCAAACCGACAAGCGCCGGTTGCCGGTAACCGTGCTTGAAAAGCTGCGTGGTGAGAGAACCGCTGCTGACTTTCGCCAGTTTCGCGAGCGTTTCGTCGCTCACCGCCACGTCGCGAGGCGTAGCGGTGGCAAGTGAATCTGCGTAGTGATGGATCTTCACTGGAGTGTCCTGTCGTAGAGGCTGGAGGCATGAAATCGAAGCACCAGTTCCACACTCTGGAACCTGACCCGATGTTTCTTCGTTCACCGTGGATCGAATGCTAATCCGGTGACCAGTACATGAAAACCAGTGATATCCTCATTTTGCCTCTTGAGTTCCAACGGATGGGAATATGGCGATAGGAGAAGGAACCGCTTCACTGGATAAGGCGCTGGGCGTGCTCGACCTGATCGGCGCGGCGCCTCACGGTATGAGCAATGCGGAGCTACTGGACACAGCCGGCCTGCCCAAGACAACGCTGTACCGGATTCTCGCGACGCTGGTCGAACGCGGGCTCGTGAGGCGCGATCAGGTCAGGCGGGTGTACCGGCTCGGATTCCGCTATCTCGAACTCGTGCGCAACGCGTACCTGATGCCCGATCTCGTGGCGGCAGCGAGCGCCGAATTACGCTCGCTGCGGGACCTGACGGGCGAGACGTCGTATCTGGCCGTGCTCGACGGAGGTGCCGTGCTGTCGCTGGAACGTTGCGACGGTGCGCACTCGCAGCGCTCCGCTGCGGCGCTGGGCCAAAGCAAGCCGCTGCATTGCACGGGTCAGGGAAAAGCGATCCTGTCGCGCTTGCCCAAGGACGAATGCGAAGCGCTCGTGAGAAGCATCACGCTTGACCCGTTGACCCCGCACACCATCACGGATCGCCGGCGCCTGCAGATCGAACTGGGCATCACCACGGCACGCGGCTACGCGATCGACGACGAGGAAATCGTGCTGGGCGTGCGCTGCGTGGCCGCGCCGATCGTCGATTCGGCGGGACAGGTACGCGGCGCGCTGAGTGTCGCCGGGCCGGCGTATCGGCTGAGCCTTGCACGGCTTGAACTGCTCGGCCCGGAACTCGCCGAAGCGGCCCGCCGCGTGGGCTCGCAACTCGCCGTTAGCAAACATCAGCCGGGCGCGGAAGAGGTCGAGCCCGTCAGCGAAGCCTGGGCATTCCACGGCGCTTTTCCCGTGTGGTCGCAGGCGTCGGGCCGCCTCTACTGGGCCGATACACTCGCGCCCGCGCTGCATTGCTTCGACGGCAAGACGGACCGCATCGTCGCCCGGCTCGATGCGCCGATCACCGCCATGCAGCTCTATGGCAATGGAATCACCGTGGTGCATGGCGCCTCGCACTCCCGGCTGGGCGCAAACGGAGAACTCGTGAGGATCGCCGACATGTCGGCGTGGAACGACCCTGCGGTGAAGGCACTTTGCACGGCTCCGGACGGTGGCTCCTGGGCCGCGTACTGGAACGAGACGGCAACGGACTGTCAGTTGGGCGTGATCGGCGAGGATGGCCGTTTCAAGTCGCATTGGCATTTCGGCGAGCGGATTGAAGCGATGACCTGGGCCAGCGACAGCGTGACCGCCTACGCAGTCGCGCCCGATTCGGGAACCGTGTTCGTATTGCAAAAAGGCGCGTCGATCGTGCGGCGGCTGGCATCGATGCCCAAGGGATCGGGACGCTTGTCGGGCATCGCGCTCGACAACGGGGGCGGTCTCTGGACCACACTCAAGGACGGCTGGAGCGTCGTGCGGTTCACCGGCGACGGCAGCGTCGACCGGCTGGTCAGCCTGCCCGTCGCCGCGCCGACGGGCCTCGCTTTTGTTGCTGAAGCAACCGGCCCCGCGCTGTATGTAACCAGCGACCGGCACTTGCAGTCACTGGAATCGCTCACCAGCGCGCCGTGGTCGGGACGCCTTCTCAAGGTACGCCTCGGACCTGCCTCCGCGAGAGTCGACGACGGCGGTACCGCCTGAGGAGGCGAGCATGCACGCCTTCGGTTATCCAACCGGAGCCCGCTATCCGCGCCGGGCTACGCAGAGACGTACGGCTGAGTATCGGTTCGCGTTGGTAACATTTCCTCGGAATGAGCTTGCAGCTTGCCGTCAGACGCGACCTCAAGCGAGCGTCCCTGTTGCCACGAAAGCGTCGCGAGCTCCGCAAGCTCGAGCGCCTTGACACCATCCTCGATCGTCGTGCGCACGGGCGTGCCTTTGGTCAACGCCTCCACGAAATGCGCCACCTCCGCGGCATAGGCCTGACGATAGCGCTCAAGAAAGAAAGGCTCCGGTACGTCGATCGACACCGCACTTGCTGAATAGGCAGTTACCTCGGTCGGCCGGACGTTGCCAGCCTGCAACATACCCTTGCTGCCGAGCACTTCGAAGCGCTGATCGTAACCATAGGCGGCCCGCCGCGACGTGTTGATCTGGCACAAGAGTCCGCGCTTGGTGCGGATCGTCACTGCAGTCGAATCAATGTCGCCGGCTGCCAGAACAGCCGGATCGGTCAGGCAACTGCCGGTCGCGTGAAGCGTTTGCGCGTCGTCGCCCAAAATCCAGCGGAACACGTCCAGATCATGGATCAGCATGTCCTTGAAAATACCGCCCGAGCTTCTGATGTAGTCGACGGGCGGCGCACCCGGATCGCGGCTCGTGATGATCAGCATCTCCGGATCACCGATCTCGCCGCGTTCGATGCGCGCTTTGAGCGCGGCGAAGGTCGGATCGAAGCGGCGCTGAAAACCGATCATGCAAGTCACGCCGTTTCGCGCCACCGCCGCCGCGCTCTCGCGGGAGCGCTCAACTGTCAGATCAACCGGTTTTTCACAGAACACGGCCTTGCCTGCATTCGCTGCCTTGATAATCAGATCCGCGTGCGTGTTCGTGCTCGACGCGATGACGACGGCGCCGAGCGCAGGGTCGCCCAGCGCCGCGTCCACGTCCACGACCGTGGCGCCATGTATCTGGGCCAATGCCTGCGCCGAAGGCAGATGCATATCGACAACATACTTGAGCCGCGCGCCCGGCTGGCGCACGAGGTTAGCTGCATGAATCTTGCCGATGCGGCCGGCGCCAAACAAAGCGATGTCAATCATCGTAATCTCCTGTGTCTTCGGTTTCGGAAAAATGAAGCTCCAGCCTATCGGCAAGAGTGGGTCTACCAGCGGTGCCTTAAACGGCGCAAGTGCGAATCCGGCAAAGCCGAAATACTGCGGGAAGTGCACCGCCCCCGGCGGTTCGATCGCGCGCGACGTGCGGGCGATTTTTCTCGACATGGCAGGCAGCGCTTGGCAGCCGCCCGCGGCAAGCTCAGATAGGTGGCGACAATGCGCTGCGTCAAGGTGTCGATGGGGGCGGCGGCACGCATCGGGCTAGAACGAGTGATTGATGCCGATGTAACCGCCAGTCTGCGAATGCCCCGGCAATGGATTGCTGAGGTTGTCGTTGTTCAGACCGGGGTTGTTATTCGCCACAGAGAAATTCGAGGTGCTGCCGTTGCGAACATAGGCCACCGTCGCATACAGCAGCGAGCGTTTGGACAGGCTGTACTCCGTTCCGGCCGCAAACATCGTGGCATGACCCGATGGATCATGAGTCGCGTCTCCTGCACCGGACCCGACATTGATGTGATACACGGCACCGTTAAGCGCTAACGCGGGGGTCACACGATATTGCGCGCCGAGCCAGTAGTGATCCGCCGTGCGAGCCAGGCCCGCTGGTGTGTCGGGTGCGCTCAAGTGCGTATAGGCCACCTGCAGGGTGAGCGCATTCACGTAAATATTCGAACCTGCGAAGAACTCCCGCGAACTGGTGAAGACATTACTCATCTGCCCATTCGGATCTCGTATCTCGTCATACATGCCACGCAGCATGAAGAACGTGTTGCTGTAAGTCAGTTGCACGCCGTCGCTACGACCGACCTCAGTGGCGGCACCTCGGTTGAATCCGGTCGACTGATTACCAAGGGTGTATTGCGCATGCATGCTGAAGCCGCCGTATGACGGCGACTTGTACTCAATGTTGTTACTCGTAATCGGCACATTGCGACTGCGCACGAGCGCTGTCGACGAATAGGCTTCCTGCAACATCGGGTCCAGATCCCACTGGTCATTTGCGATGAACAGGTTGCGGCCCATCTGGAACTGGCCGTATTGCGCGCTTTGCAAACCGACGAACGCCTTGCGGTCAAAGAGCCGTCCACCGCTGCTACCCGCGCTGCCCGCCATCAGGTTCGTGCCCGATTCGAGATTGAAAATAGTTGTCAGCCCTCCGCCCACATCCTCTTTACCAAGCAGTCCGAATCGGCTCGCACCCCAGTCGCTGCTTTCCGCGCGCCAGCGCGATGCGGTCGTGCCGGTTCCCGTCTGCACCTGACTCAGGAAATCGAACCCCGCGTCGGCCACACCGTACAACGTGACGGAGCTTTCGGCCTGCGCTGTCGCGCAAGCGAGAGAACAAGCGCCGATCAACCCTGCTTGAATTGCGTTTTTCATCGTGTCTCCATGACCGTCGTTAGTTTTCTAAGAAAAAACCGTCCCCGCACCGTCTTTTACAGCGGTGCTTCCTCATTCGTCGGGGAGCGGGTGGTCCTACATCGTAGGCATTGCAAACTCGTTCGCTACCGTGCGATCCATTCCTCTAGTGCGACAGCATCCATTCGTGCGCAGGGTCGTTTTTAAAGTGCCACACACGTTTAGGGCCGGCCATCACATTCAGGTAATAGCCGTCGTAGCCGTGCGGCATCGCCACCGGGTGGTAGCCGCGCGGCACCATGACGACGTCGTGGTCTTCGACCGCCAACGCCTCATCGAGATCACGAGCGTCGGTGTAGACCCGCTGGAACCCGAAGCCTTGTGGCGGGTTGAGGCGGTGGTAGTAGGTTTCTTCCAGGAAGCTCTCTACCGGTATGTCGTCGACGTCATGCTTGTGCGGCGGATAACTCGATGCGTGCCCGGCGGGCGTCAATACTTCGACGACCAGCAACGACTCGGCGGGCTCGGTATGCGGAAGAATGTCGCAGACATAGCGGGTATTCGTTCCGTTGCCGCGCACCGAACGGGCGATCGTGTCGGGCTCGATCAGACGTGCTTCATAACGTCCTTCGGCAGGCGCGCTGGCCAGCGCGATCTCTGCATTGTCGTGCGCGTCGATTGATACGGCAGTGCGTGGCGGCGCGTAGACCGCGTACGGCGAGCGCGGCTCAAAGACGCTGCGGCGCGCGCCGATCTCGCGCCATGTCCGATCCGGTATGCCGACGCTGACGATACCCGTGAGCACCACGATGCACACCTCGGTCGAGCCGGTATCGAACGTCAGGCGCTCGCCACGCGCAAGACGCTGCGCGGCAAAACCCACATGACGCCAGCCGGCGCTTTGCGGCGTGACGGTGACAATCTGGCGTCCGGTACGCTTTCCTTTGACCAGCAGGCTCATGCAGCCTCCTGATGCGCGGCTGCGCGGTCGACCAGCGCACGCAGATGACGATAACCGCTTTGCGCGTTCGCGTAGCTCGGCGCGACGGCGGGGTCCTGCTCGGCTTCGACGACGAGCCATCCGCGATAGCCATGCTCGCGCAGCGTCCGGATCAACGGCGCGAAGTCGATCGCGCCGTCGCCAGGCACAGTGAATGCACCGTTGATCACAGCATCAAGGAAGCTCCATTGACGGTTGCGCGCAATCTCGATGATCGAAGGCCGGACGTCCTTGAAATGAACATGACAAATACGTCCGATATGCCGGGTGAGCAGATCCGAAGGCGTAGCAGCGCCAAATGTCGTCCGGCTGCCGCCGAAGGCCGCGTGTCCGCTGTCAAACAGCAAGCCGACATCGTTATCAGTGAGCGCCATCAGGCGATCGATATCCTCCGGTGTTTCAACATAGGCGCCCATGTGATGGTGATACGCGAGACGCACGCCCTGCGAAAGCGTGTACCGCGCCACCGTGTTCAACCGGTCGGTGTAGCGTCGCCACTGTTCGTCCGTAAAAAAACGCGGGCGCCTGAAGAGCGGTGCGTTGCGCTCGCCCTGGATCGAGCGGGCCACCTCACCGTAGACCATGACATTCGCCCCGCCCTGCGCGAGTAGCGCGAGATGGGGGCCGAGTGCGGCGATTTCGTCATCGGCTGAACGCTCGGCCAGGCGCCCCGAATACCAGCCGGAAACCAGTTCGAGCTGGTGACGCGACAACACCTCGCGTAACGCGTGCGCATCACGCGGAAACTTGTTGCCGAGTTCGAACCCCTGATAGCCCATGACCCGGCCCTCGGTGAGCGCGACTTCAAGCGGAGTCTCGCCGCCGAGCGATGGCAGATCGTCGTTGAACCACGAGATCGGATTGATGCCGATTTTTACGTCGAAGGAGGCGTTCGTCATAGTGGGCTCTTTTGCTGTTGCTTGTTCTGTTCATAAGCTGTGCGCGCAGCGCGCACCTCCTCACGTGGGGACACTTGGGGCACGACGACTTCCCACCAGCAGCCGCCCTCGGCCGTCGTGCGTGCGGGATCGGTGTCAATGCAGATGACGTAGGTGCGCTCAGAGCCGCGTGCGCGTTCAAGCGCTGGTTCAAGTTCCGCGAGGCTTGCCACATGTTCGGCGCGCGCACCGAGTGACGCCGCATGGGCAGCAAAGTCGATGTGCGGCGCACCGAGAGGTCCCTGCACACAGTCGACGATCATGTTGTTGAACGGTGCGCTACCGCACGCCTGCTGTAGCCGGTTGATGCAGCCGTAGCCACGGTTATCGAGCACAACGATGATCAGCTTCGCACCGAGCATCACCGACGTGGCAATCTCGCTGTTCATCATCAGGTAGCTGCCGTCACCGACCATCACGATCACCTCGCGATCCGGTTGCGCCATCTTGACGCCCAGACCACCCGCGATCTCGTAGCCCATGCACGAGTAGCCATATTCCATGTGATAGCCGCCCGGCCGCGTAGTGCGCCATAGCTTGTGTAGTTCCGCCGGTAGCGTTCCCGCCGCGCAGACGACGATGTCATGCGCCGGTGAGTCGGCGTGCGAGCGCTGCACCGCGCCGATCACGTTGCCGTCATACGGCAGTTGGTCCGGCGCAAGTTCTCGCTGGCCAGTGATCTCACCGACCGTTGCACGCCAACCGTCGGCGGCTGCGCGCGCCCTCTCCTGCCATGCGGCATCGCTTCGCCATGCGGTCTTCGTCTCCGGCGTTCCGATGGACAATTCGCGCGACAGCGCATCAAGCGCAAGCCGCGCATCCGCGAGCAGCTCGACGCCGCGGGTCTTGCCCACATCGAACCCGTTCACGTTGATCGTCACTACTGACGCTTGCGCGAACAGCGAATGGGACCCGGTGGTGAAGTCTTGCAAGCGCGTGCCGATGGCGATCACGACATCAGCGTCCCGCGCCAGCGCGTTTGCGGCCGGCGAGCCGGTGACGCCCACCGAGCCCAATTGCAGCGGATGATCCCAGCTCAACGCGCCCTTGCCGGCTTGCGACTCACAGACCGGCACGCCATGCCGCTCACAGAACGCGCGTAGCGCGGCACTGGCCCGACCGTACAGCACGCCACCGCCAGCCACGATCAACGGACGCTGCGCGGCTCGTATTGCCACCGCGGCCGCAAGCAATTGGTCCTGCGCGGGCGGCGGTGCACGAAAGCTCACGACGGCGGGTTCGAAGAAATCGACCGGATAGTCGTACGCGTGCGTCTGCACGTCCTGCGGCAGCGCAAGCGTAACCGGACCGCACAGCGCGGGATCAGTCAGAACGCGCACCGCACGCGGCAGAGCACTCAGCAATTGCTCGGGTGCGACGATGCGGTCGAAGTATCGCGACACGGGTCTCAGGCAATCATTCGCGGAGACGGTTGCGTCATGGAAATCTTCGATCTGCTGCAGCACGGGATCGGGTGCGCGAGATACGAAGGTGTCGCCCGGCAGCAGCAGCACCGGCAGGCGATTCACATGCGCGAGCGCTGCAGCAGTTACTAGATTGGTTGCACCGGGACCGATCGACGACGTGCAGGCCATCATCCGGCGTCGCATGTGCGCCTTCGCATAGGCGATTGCGGCATGGGCCATGGCCTGCTCGTTGTGCGCACGGAAGGTGGGCAACACGGCGCGCTGCTGATACAGCGCTTCACCGAGGCCCGCGACGTTGCCGTGCCCGAAGATCGCAAATACGCCGCCAAAAAGCGGCACGGGCGCGGCACGTTCGTCGTCGGCTGGTGCACGCAACGCCGCCAGATAGTTGACGAGCGCCTGTGCGGTGGTGAGTCGGACCGTGCGCGTCATGCGGCTTGCTCCTCGCGCGCCGCATGCTCCACACCGTTACGGGATACCCGCCATAGGTCGATCAACGTCTCGAAGTTGCCGCGCACCTGATCGATCAGCATTCGATCGTCGATCTCGCCCGCTAGCCACGCTCGGGCCGGATCCTGGAAGATCGTGCGGCCCACCGTGAATCCACGGCATGTCGTACTCGCGCGTGCCGCCTCGAAGCCCTCAGCCAACTGAGCAACCGGCGCACTCAAACCAAGCAGCACGACACCATGGCAGTAGGGATCGCGTTCCTCGATCAGCGCGTCGATGTCGCGCCATGCGTCCGCGCTCATCGGCTCAAGCTTCCACCAGTCGGGATAGATGCCGAGGTTGTAGAGGCGCTTAAGCGCCCGATGCACCGTGTCCTGCGCCTGTGGACGATCCTTCGGCGAAATCACTTCAAGCAGCAGTTCGTGGCCGCTTGCCTGCGTTGCATCATAGAGCGCGCGTAGCTGGCTTTCCTGCTCCAGCCGATGCAGCGGCTCATCGTCCGGATGGTACTGAACCAGGCATTTGACGATATGTTCGCCAGGCCAGCTCGTAAGCGCGGTACCAATCGAGCGCCCATGCTCGAATTGCAGCGGATTCGATCCCGGTAGTTCGACCGGACGACCGATCCACCATCCGCGTCCCGTTGCGGCATTCAAGGCATCCTGTCCGTAGCGATCGTCGATCAGCACCGCCATCCTGTCCGCATAGCCACCGGACACTTCCGTTTCTTCGACCGCGCGTACGAAAAGCTGCTTGAGCGTCGCAATGCGTGCATCATCCGCGCCGGCCCGCTGCGCCATCTCGAAGAACTGATTGCGATGGTCGAACGCGAAGCCGAGCACTTCATCCCAGCGTTTGCGTGGCACGCTCACGCGATGCAGACGGGCGAGCGCCATGTCTTGGTCGGGACGGCGCAAACGCGCCGCATTCGCGAGGAAATAATCCAGTTCCGCCGGTGTCGGCATCGCGGGTGCGCATGCATGGCGCGATACGACGAGCGCGCCGCACGCGTTCGCATAGGCGCAGCACGTAGCGTAGTCTGCGCCCGTCAGCCATCCCTTTAGAAAACCCGAGATAAAGGCATCCCCCGCGCCGAGCACGTTCAGCACGTCGACTTCGACGCCGCGAAAGTGACGGTCGCCATCGAGGTCCGCCGGAATTGCACCGTCGAGCACGGTGCATCCCAGCGGTCCGCGCTTGACGACCAGCGTCGCCGCACTCACTGCACGCACCGAGCGCAGTGCATCGAGCAGCTCTTCGCGCCCGCCTGCAATGCAAAACTCCTCTTCCGTGCCGACGATCAGGTCGAATTCCGGTAAGGTACCAAGCAGATGCGCACTCACGCTGCCGTCGGCGATAAAGCGCGTCTCGCCATCCGCCTTGCCAGTCAAACCCCACAACACCGGGCGATAGTCGATATCGAGCACGGTGCGTACGCCGTTGCGCCGCGCGTAGCCGAGCGCCGCCTTGCTCGCGCGGAACACACCTTCGGTCGATAAATGCGTGCCTGTAATCAGCAACGCCTTGCTCGATGCAATAAACGCTTCGTCGAAATCCGTTTCGTCGAGCGCCATGTCCGCGCAGTTCTCGCGATGGAATACCAACGGGAAAGTATCGCGGTCTTTCAGGCCGAGCAGCACGAGCGCCGTCAAGCGCTGCATGTCTGTCTTCACGTGGCTGACATCGCAGCCTTCACGATCCAGTGCCTCGACAAGGAAGCGGCCCATGTGGTCGTTACCGACGCGTGAGAGCATGGCGGACTTTAGTCCAAGGCGAGCACAGCCGAACGCGATGTTGGCCGACGAGCCGCCCAGATACCGCGCGAAGCTCGTTACGTCTTCGAGTCGCGCGCCAATTTGCTGCGCATAGAGATCGACCGCGAGCCGGCCCAGACAGACAATATCCAGTGGCCTGCCTGCAGCGAAGGAAGTGGGATGGTTCATGAGCGATTGCACCGGAATAAGTTGCGGGGAACAGCGTTGGTTAGCGGGCGCGCCGCTTGCGGTATTGGTCGGCGATCACGGCGGTGACAATGATCATTCCCTTGACGATCTCCTGGATGTACGAGTCGATACCCAGAAAGGTGAAGCCGCTAGAGATCACGCCAAGGATCAATGCGCCGATCACCGCACCAGTGATCCTGCCCACGCCACCTGCAAGACTGGTGCCGCCGATCACCGCCGCCGCAATCGCGTCGAGCTCGTACGACATGCCCATGCCGGACTGGCTCGTCTGCGCACGCGCCGAGACGACGACGCCAGCGAGTCCCGTCAGCAATCCGGCAATCGTGTAGACGGCGATCAGATTGCGCCCGACGCTGATGCCCGATACGCGTGCCGCCTGCACATTGCCGCCGATCGCATACAGGCATTTACCGAATCGTGTGTAGCGCAGCACAATGTGGAAGACCAGTGCGGCCAGCAGAAAAATCGCCACGGGTTTGGCGCCATTGCCGATTGCGGAGTACGCGTCGGTGAACATGCTGACGGGCTGGCCGTGCGTGTAGTAGCGTGCGAGTCCGCGCGCCGACACCATCATGCCGAGCGTCACGATGAAAGGCGGCACGCCGGTGCGCACGATTAGCGAACCGTTGATCAGGCCGCAGATACCGCCCGTGAGCACTCCCGCCGCGACCGGCACGAGCACCGGCAAGTCGACAATTCCGGGAAATACCGTGCGCCCGAAACCTGTTGTCTGCGCGAGACTGCCCGCAATCATCGCAGACAGCGCGACCACGGAACCGGACGACAGATCGATGCCGCCCGCAATGATGATCATCGTCACGCCAACCGCGATCAGCCCGATTTCGGACACGCGCAGCACCATGATGAGCAAGCCCTGCGGGTTATATAGAAACGACTGGCCGCGCTCGATCCACCCGAGCGCTTCGAAGATAAGCGCAATGCCGAGCAGGACGAGCACGATGCTGGTTTCCTGCGGCATGCGCCAGTTGCGTGGAATGGCGCGGGGAATATCGGGGGTGACGATCGCTGGGTTAGGCATGGCTGTCTCCTGTCTGTACCGGTGATTCAAAGCGGCTCGCCGGAGGCGAGCGTCATGATGTTTTCCTGCGTAGCAATCGCGCGAGGCAAAATGCCGCTAACAGTGCGTTCGTGCATCACGACAATCCGGTCGCTCATGCCCATCACCTCGGGCAGTTCGGACGAAATCATGATGATCGCGACACCCTCTCTCGCAAGCTGGGTGATCAACGTGTGGATCTCCGCCTTCGCGCCGACGTCGACACCTCGCGTCGGTTCATCGAGGATCAGGATCTTCGGCTTGTTCAGCAGCCAGCGGGCGAGCAACACCTTCTGCTGGTTGCCACCGCTCAGGTTCTCGATGATTTCGTGGAGCCCAGGCGTCTTGACCTTCAGTTGGCGGCACATATCGGTGCACGATTCGTTCACACGCTTCTGCCGGACGAAGCCCAGCGAGCAATTCCGGCGCAGTGCTGAAATCTGCATGTTTTCGCCGACGGAAAGCTGCAGGAACAGGCCGTCGCTCTTGCGGTCCTCAGTGAGAAATGCGATACCCGCGGCGATTGCCTGTTGCGGCGAGCGGATTGCACGGCGCTTGCCGTCGAAGAGCAATTCGCCCTCGTCGGCCGGATAGATGCCGAAGATCGATTCCATCACCTCTGTGCGCCCGGAGCCCATCAGGCCCGCCAGGCCGAGAATCTCGCCGTATCGCAGATCGAAGCGGACATTCGAGAACACACCGCGGCGGCTCAGGTTACGCACGGACAGCGCCACTTCTCCTATCGCAACTGTCATCTTGGGAAAAACCTGCGTGAGTTCGCGACCGACCATTGCGGCGATCAACGACTGCTTGTCGAACGCCTGGGCTTTACGCGTCACAATATGACGACCGTCCCGGAAGATCGAGATGTCGTCGGCGATCTGAAACACTTCATCCATCTTGTGCGTGATGTAGATGATTGCTTTGCCTCGCGCCTTCAGCTCGCCGATGATCCGGAACAGATGTTCGACTTCTTTGTCGGTGATCGCGGACGTCGGTTCGTCCATGATCAGCAGATCGGAGTCGAACGACACCGCCTTCGCAATCTCGACCATCTGGCGGTTCGCTATGCTCAGGTCGCCGAGCAGCGCCTGAGGGTCGATCTCGATGCCTAGCTGGGCAAACAGTTCAGCGGTGTGCCGGTTCAGCGCGCGATGGTCGATAAGCCGCAGCAGACTGCGCGGTTCGCGGCCGATCCAGATGTTCTCCGCTACCGTCATGCAAGGCAGCAGGTTCAACTCCTGGTGGATCATCGCGATCCCCCGGTTGAGCGCGTCTCGAGGCGACTTCAGCGCGACCGGCTGACCTTTGAAATGCAGCGAGCCTTCATCGGGAAAATAGACGCCCGCGATGATTTTCATCATCGTCGACTTGCCTGCGCCGTTTTCTCCCATCAGCGCGTGAACCCTGCCTGCGTGTACGTCGATCGATACGTCGTCTAGTGCGACTACGCCGGGAAATGCCTTGCGAATGTTGCGGGCCGCAAGGACGAGCCCTGTCGCCAACGGGATCGCGGCACGCTGCGCCGAAACCGCTCCCGCTGTCATTGTGAAATCTGACATGTGGCACTCCTTCGATGGATGAAGCGGGGCGACCGTTGCGTCGCCCCGAGGCCATGCGGACTTATTTGTTCAAGAAGCTCTTGTAGTTGTCCGGGGTGACGAGCTGATAAGGAATCCAGTCTTCCTTGGGCACGGCCTTGTCTCCGGCGGCGAGCTTGATGGCGCTGTCGACCGCAGTCTTGCCCTGTCCCCGCCCGTCCTGGAACACAGTGACGGCGAGATCACCCTTGGCCATCGCGTTGAGAGCTTCCTTGGTCGCATCGACACCGCCGACAAGCACGCTCTTTGGCGACACGCCTGCTTGCTTCATCGCGATCAACGCACCCAGCGCCATCTCATCGTTGTTCGCGGCGATCGCATCGAACTTCTTGCCTGAACTGAGCCACTGGCTCATCAGGTTGATGCCCTGGCTGCGATCAAAGTTTGCGGTCTGCTCCTCGACCACCTTGATGCCCGGGTTTTTCGCGACGATGTCCTTGACGCCGCGCGTGCGGTCTCGCGTGGCATCGGTCGACAATTCGCCAAGCATGATGGCGATGTTGCCTTTCCCTTTGAGCTCTTTCGCGAGGTAGTCCATCTGCAGATGCCCCGCCACGAGGCTGTCCGAGCCGACGAAGTAGGCGCCGTCGCCCATCGGCTCATCCGGCTTGCGGTTGACGTAGACGATCGGGATGCCAGCCTTGCGCGCCGCGTCCGTCATGCGCTTCGTTGCCGACGCATCGGCGGGATTGACGATGATCGCCGCCACCCGCTGTGCCACAAAGCTTTCGACCTGGCTGACTTGCCGCCCGACGTCGCCTTGCGCGTCTTCGAAGTCGAGACTGACGTCTTTGTGTGTTTTCCCTTCGGCCGCCATCGCGTCGCGTACCGTGGTCAGAAAATTGTCGTCGAAGTGCGCCATCGAGACGCCTATCGTCGTGCCGGCGATGGCTGAAATCGGCAGCATCGACGCAAACGACAGCGCGAGCAGTGATCGGGTCAGAAATTTCATGGCATGTCTCCTATCGGTTAATTGAACCGCGCGGCCTGTCGGTCTGATGCCAAGGTCCGCGCGGCAAACTCTCATACGGTAATCACGTTCTCTATCTGTTTCCTTGCGTGCTCTGTGAATGTCCGCTTGTCCACTGGTTCGCTACGCAGCTTCGCGTATGTCGGCCAAGTCGACGTTTGCCCGGATATAGCCGATGCTGTCGCGCAAACGACCTTCAATATCCGCAGCGGTGGCGATTTCCTCGGCGAACGGCTCGAACGACACATGGCCGCGATACCCGCGTCCAAACAACGTGGTTAGCTGACGGACGTTGCCGAGCCG
>JGI12635J15846_10000714_pt1 | contig 28884 bp, 26 predicted proteins | sample BlaSpr_A8_OM2_M2_FD_15846 | JGI IMG/M metagenome (IMG submission 15846)
CAGCGAGTGGAATTTTGCGAGGCGATGCGGGAGGAACTCATGAATCGGCGAAATTTGTTGCAGACGGCGGCGGCAGTTGCGGGCATCGGGCTTTTTGCCGGCGATCCGGAAGGCACTCGCGCTGCGAGCCGCGAGCGAACGGCAGCAAGTTCGCCACGTGGGGTAACTCCATTTTTTGAGACGCGCGACGGCGCGATTTTGTATTGCAAGGAATGGCCGGCGCGAACAGGATCCGGAGGCGAGAAAACGTTTGTGTTTGTCCACAGCTGGTCGGCGAATACGGAGCTGTGGCAATACCAGATGCTGGCATTGAGCGATCGCGGATTTCGCTGCTTCGCGTACGACCAGCGGGGGCACGGGCGCGCGAGCGATCCGGGGCGCGGCTACGACTACGACACGCTGGCGGACGATCTCGCGGAAGTGATGGAGAAATACGACCTGCGCGACGCCGTCATGGTCGGCCACTCGATGAGCGGTGGCACGATCACCCGGTACGTGACGCGGCACGGCGCGGGTCGGGTGCGGAAAGTGGTGATGATCGCACCGACGCTGCCGTTTATTTTGAAGACGGCGGACAATCCGGACGGCGTGGATGAGAAGGCTCTAGCACAACAACGGGATGAATGGACGCGCGATTTCCCGGAATGGCTTGGCGCGAACGCGCGAATGTTCTTTGTGCCGGGAACTCCGCAAGAGATGGTCGACTGGGTAAAGACGATGGCCATGCGAGCGTCGCTGCGAGCGTTGGTCGATCTGAACCATGCCCTGACAGAGACCGACTTTCGCGCCGAACTGAAGAAATTTCCGGTGCCGACGCTGGTTATCCATGGGACTGCGGATGTGTCGGCGCTATTGGACTTTACGGGCCGCATGACGGCGGCGTTGATTCCTGGGGCGCAACTCAAGGTATACGAAGGAGCCCCGCACGGGCTGATGTTCACCCATACCGACCGGCTGAATGCCGATCTGATCGATTTCGGCGGATAGCGGTATACCCCACCCCCGGGTTGTTTTCCCAAGAGTGCGTAAATCGTTCACCTCGATGGTCCGGACGATCGCGTTTGCGATCGATGTGCTTCCGGCACCGGCAGAGTCTCGCTCACTTGAATTGAGGAATACGGTGATTTCTGCAGATTCCATTGGGGATTTGAGCAGACGGGACTAGGACTGGGTCGCGCTTGGGTTGGTGGATTTCGATTGTTCCGCCATGGTGTTGATCGCAGCTTCAGCTTCAGGAGTTGTGGTGGCGGAACGATGCTCGGGAGAATGGTGGCCAAGATAGTACGGAGCGTTGAGTGTGTAGATGCGCTCGTTGCCTTTTACGAGGAGGAGCCATTCGAGGAGGCGCCCGCGCTGGTTATGGAGGAAATATTCGTACCACTTTCCTTCGGCGAGCTCGGGAATGACGACGACGATGCGGCGATCGGGTTGCTGAGCGGAGAGTTGAAGGATGTATTGGACAATCGGAACGATTACGAAGCGATAGGGAGAGGGAAGGCGGACGAGTTTTGGCGGCGGGTCGCCGGCGGCTTCGAACGGTTTGACCACAAGGCGATCCCACTCTTTGTAGAGGACTTCAGAGTGTTCGTCGGGCTCGACGTGAACGGCGATGATGTCGGTGGTGAGACGCGAGGCGAGTTCTAAGCCATGGCGCGTCACCTGGCTGTAGTGATCGATGGGGACGACTGCGATGGGTTTGAATGAGTGACACGCAGGGACCATCGGTACGGTGCAGCGCGTGATTGTAGTGACCGAGTGATAGTGCCGGCGAACGGCGGAGAAAATCATGATCAGCATCGGGATGAAGAGGATGGTGATCCACGCGCCTTCGACAAATTTTGCGACGAGGATGACGAGGACTGTGATGCCAGTAACGAAACCGCCGAGTCCGTTGACGAACGCGCTCTTCACCCAGTGCGGGCCGCGTTTTTTGCGCCAGTGCGCAACCATACCCAATTGCGAGAGCGTGAAAGCCAGAAACGCGCCCACAGCGTAAAGCGGGATGAGGCGATCGGTGATGCCGCCAAAGGTGATGAGCAGCGTGGCGGTGAGGAGCGCGAGAATGATGATGCCGTAGGTGTAGACGAGGCGGCGTCCGCGAAACGCAAAGACGTGCGGAAGATAATTGTCGAGCGCGATTGAACGGCAGAGGCGCGGGAAATCGGCGAACGCGGTGTTGGCGGACAACGAGAGGACGAGAAGAATCCCGGCAATGGTGATGTAGTAGAAAAATCCGCGGCCAAAGACAGCCATGATCACCAGTGAAAGCAGACTCTGATAGCCCGGCTGGCTTGGGTCGGTCGCGGTAATACCGTAGCTTTTCGACAGATACGAAATTCCAGCGAGGAGAATCGCAAGAATCAGAATGACGATGGTGAGCGTGCGCTGCGCATTTTTCACGCCGGGGTCGCGGAACGCTTTGACGCCGTTGCTGACGGCTTCGACGCCGGTGAGCGCTGCGCAGCCGCTGGAGAAAGCTTTCAGCAAGAGCCAAAGCGTGACGGCTTGGGTAGCCGCGGGTGGAACCGGCATCGCCACGAGAGGCGTGGGATGTCCACCGGACGCCAAGACGCGAAAGATTCCGACAGCGATCGTGATAGCGAGCGTGCCGACGAAGAGATACGTCGGGAACATGAACGCCAGGCCCGCTTCGCGAAGCCCGCGAAGATTGAGAATCGTGATGATGATGAGAATGCCGACGCAAAGCGCGACCGTGTGCGACTGGAGACTCGGGACGGCGGAGACAAGCGCGCCGACTCCGGCAGAAATGCCGACAGCAGCGGTGAGGATGTAGTCGGTGAGAAGCGCCGCCGCGGCAAGCAGTCCCGGCAGCGGCCCCAGATTGTAGCGCGCAACGGTGTACGAGCCGCCGCCCTGAGGATAAGCCTCGATCGTCTGTCGATAGGAAAAATAGACAATGACGAGCAGGACGATAATCGCCGTGCTGAGCGGAAGAACGTAGTTAAGCCCGAGCAGTCCGAGCGGAATCAGCAGGCTGAGCGCCGCTTCGGGCCCGTACGCGGCGGAGCTGAGAGCATCCAGACCAAAGATGGGTATGCCGCGCCCCGGACCGATTTGCTCGGCGCGCTCTTCGCTGGTCGCGATGGGCTTGCCGACGACGACGTCGAGAATATTCATAGAGCGAGCGGGTCCATGGTGCGGTGCGTTCGATGTTCGATGCGTTGTTGCCGAGCTTCCCGATTACTTCGCTTACCCCACAGTGACAAACCTAAACGACGAGTCTTTGATGCGTGGCGGGACGGCGCAGATCATTTGTCACGAGCCACGGGCAAAAGTCAATTCAGTGATTCGTGGAGAGCCCGGAAAATTGCGCATGTCATCGAATTTTAATCGAATGACGAGCGCCACTATTCGCCCGCCGTTATCACTTACTGAGCATGGCATTCTTGACAGTGCCAAGCTATCGGCGTAAAGTGTGGAGTTTTTAGATAGCCCCGAAAGGCAACAGAGAGGGGCGGGACTCCAAAATGGATAAGAAACGGCTCGAGTACTACAAGAAGAAGTTGACCACACGGCGCGAAGAGTTGATGAAGACGATCGCGCGAACCGAAGAAGAGGGACGTACAGCGGACGACGATCCGACGGTGGACCTCGCGGACAAGGCTGCGAATTCATACACGAAGGAATTTCTCTTCGGAATGACGAACACGGATCGAACGATCCTCAACCTGATCGACGAAGCCCTGAAGCGCATCAGGATAAACGAATACGGATCGTGCCTGACCTGTCAGGAAGAAATGCAGCAGAAGCGCCTGGAAGCTGTGCCCTGGGCGAAGAACTGCATCAGCTGCCAGGAGAAGATTGAGCAGGGATTGGTTTAAGCGAGGAAAAAATCGCTCGATCGGAATTGCGCGGGGCTGAGGTTTTGGCCTCGCGTTTGTTTTTTTGCGGACCAGGATTCACCGCGAACGACCAGGCGGCGCAGAGTCGCTGAGATATATTCCAGTATAATTATTGATGGGTATATGTTAGCGTGATCGCATGTTTCGGCGCGTGCTNGCGGAAACTGGCGACGCACTGGTCAGCGTGTTTTTCCCTGGCGGATGCCGATTGTGCGAGCATTTGCTGACTCGCGCTAGCCGATTGCCGATTTGCGAGGAGTGTTTAGGGGCATTTCCAGCGCTGTCGGCTCGGTTTGCGGCTCTCCGGCTTTGCCCGTGAGTACCTTGACCGAGGCCGCGACTGGCGGATCGCCCAGCGCCGATGATCGAAAATGCTTCGACTGCGCGGGCCGGCGCACGTACCGCTTCGAATGTGCGCGGAGCTATGCGGCTTACCGCGGCGCCCTCGTCCGCGCAGTTGTCCTGCTGAAGTTCGAGAAGATCGAACCGTTGGCCGCGTATTTTGGCGAACGTGTGGCCTCGCTTGCTAAGCGCGACGGGCTCACCGGCGACATTGTCGTGCCTGTGCCCTTGCACCGCTCCCGTGAGCGAGAACGCGGCTTCAATCAGGCGGAGCTGATCGCCCGAGAGGTCGCTAAGCGGCTGCGGCTCCCATTTAGGCCAGTTTTGCTCATGCGCACTAAAGCCCGTCCTGACAAGCACATACTGAGCAACGAGGAACGCTGGCGCATCGTACGTGGCGCTTTTGCCACACGTCCGGGCAGCCAAGTTGACAATAAGCGCGTCTTACTGCTAGATGATGTAATGACGACAGGCGCGACGCTGGATGCATGCGCGGGCGCGCTACTCGAAGCTGGAGCCAAATCAGTCATCGGGTTAACAGTCGCTAGAGCGGTAAGACGTGAGACGCCGACCGGCATCGGCGAGTAGTTGTACCCAAGGGAGCGCGATGAGCGCACGACGGTTCCAATCTGTCGATTCCCGGGGGCGCCAAACCCCCCAAGCAGCCGGAGAGACTGTGTCCGGCTCAGAGAGTCCTGCCGGCAGTAGAATCCACAACTCATCGCCATTGCGGCGCGCGTCGCTGATGCAGGAGCCCGTGTTGGTGCTCAACGCGACGTACGAGCCCATCAATGTGACGGCGGTACGTCGTGCGATGGTGCTGATGCTCAAGGGCGTGGCTCAGGCCGAGGAGCTGCACAGCTCCGAAGTGCATTCGTCGGCGAAGGCGCACAGGGTGCCGTCCGTTATTCGCCTGCTCGCGTATCGGCACATACCGCAGCAGAGCCGGGCGCTTTCACGAAAGAATATTTTGTTGCGGGATCGGAATACCTGCCAATTCTGCGGTCGGATATTTCCCGGATCGGAACTGACGCTCGACCACGTCGTGCCTCGTTCGCGGGGCGGGCGGTCGTCCTGGGAGAATTTGGTCGCGTGCTGCTACAACTGCAATAACAGCAAGGGCGATCGGACGCCGGAAGAGGCCGGTTTCAAATTGGCACGGCGGCCGCGGCCGTTCACGCTACACACATCGCGCCAGCTCATGCGCCTGATCGGGCATCGCGACGAGCGGTGGCGCAAGTATCTGTTCTACTAACTTCTCTTCCACCTTCCGCGGCGAAGAGTTCCTCGAAGATTTCAGATTAGGGATAGTACTTAGGCGGCCTACTGTATTTCTACTAGCGGAAATTCGAATCAAGGACTTCTAATTTTTAGGACGAAAAAGGAAACCTTTTCGAAGCGAATGCATCTATAATATTAACTAACCACTTCGAGGACACACCCCGGGAAGCAGTTAAGGCCAAAACCTTAGCTGCTTCTCTCCTTTTACGGCCGATTTTCCCCCGAGAAAAAACTTGAGCTGTTGGTGACGAAGGAAAATTTCGTTGGCGAGATTTCGAACGGGATTCGGTCTGCGGCAGCGCGCAGTTTTTACGCCGCGCCGGCGGATTGCTTTTTCACTGAGGGAAAACTCTGAAGCGCTTCTTCTTCGTCGTGAAATTCCTGGAAAATGCGATAGAGCTGCGTGATCTTCAGAACTTCTTCCACCTTCGGCGTGAGGCCCACGACTTTCATCTCACCGCCCTGCTTGATCACGCTCATATAGCAGTTCACGATGGCGCCGACGCCGGAACTGTCCAGGTAAACCAGGTTGCCAACGTTAAGAACGATTNGGTTGTTGCCTTGCTGAATCAGATCGCCAACCGTCTGGCGTAGCACTCCGCTTGCGAACGACGTCAGCTGCCCGCTGAGATCAACGATAGAAACTTCACCGTTACGACGAATCGCGGCCGAAAAGTTCACGATTACCTCTTAGCCCTTTGGACGAGGTGCATTGTACAACTTTGCGGGTAAGTCGGCGTCAGCAAATATTATGAACAGTCGGTGAATTGGTTGGCGGTGTGGATAACTCTCCGAGATGTTCGATGCTCGATCCTGCGCGCTACTGTCTCATAACAACGCGTAGGCCTCGACGCCAGCTTTCGGCCAGACCGACGCGTATAACTTCCATCGACGACGACAAACAGCGCTGCAGGGCGCCACTCGTGGAATGAAAACGCGGCGCAGGCGCGACGAGGTAAACCAGTGGCGGAGTTTTCTGCAATTCCACTTTCGGGAAATAACCGCACCGTGCAAAGTCCCCCCGCTCCAGATGCTCGCGGATTCGCAGCCAATAGTCAGCGGCTTGCAGCGGGAGATGAATGTGCTCCGTGGCTTTGAGCTCGATGATGACGAGCCGTCCCGTTTTCGTGACCGTAAGAATGTCGAGAATGCCGCGCTCGGTGACGGAGCTTGCAAATAGCTGTGTGTAGACAAACCGCGGATCAAGACGCGGATCGATTCGAGTTACATCGCTGCGCACGATCGTCTCCAGCCAGCGTTCGGGCTGCGCGCGATATAAACGGTGCCGCGTGTCCGTGGCCAATGGGTGACGATGGGTTTCGAGGTCGTGCAATAGTTGTTTTAGTTCGTGCTGTGTGGATGCCGTCGATTTCTTCCGCAAATTGTCGCCAAAAGAGACGGCGCCATCCTGCCAACAGGCGAACCCAAGCCCGCGGAATCGAAGCATCACATCGCCGGTCTCGACATTGGGATGCAGCGTAATCGCTTGCGGCGACATCGCGACAATCGGATCAATCTCGCTGGCGGCGCGATCAAGAAGCAATTCGCGATTCCGACAGGCTACGAGCCAATTATCGCGATTCACAAGAAAGGCCGGATCGACCTTAACGATCGACTCGGTCCGCAGATCGAATTCGTAGATCTCCACCTGAATACTCGAGCTGAGAGCTCTAGCGAGGCGAACGGGCATCTGGGCGGCGCCTGTGGGACGATCAGCCTGAGACCGGTGATGCCTTCTTTGAGCGAAGTTTCGCGCGCTCGGGCCAGCCACAACAGTCCGAAAGTTAAACTGTTGCTGGATGCAGCGGAACTCTCGGAGTCCGGGACAGCGACTATCGCCCAGCGCTCCGAATCTTTGCGGAGGATGCCACGGACGTAGTTGCCGGAAAAGGAGTGCTCGAGGTCCTCTGCATTCGTCAGAGAAGCTTCGAGCATTTCGTCGGGAAATTGTTCCGCGAGAATACGCGTGAAGCGCTTGCAGAATTCCCGGCGTGCGACATCGTCGGCCGTTCGCTCATAGTCTCTACGGACAAAGTCGAGGCGACCCGGATTCTTCTTCCCAAATCGCTTAACAGAGAGAGAAAGGACTTCTTTGGAGGAGGAGCGGATTGCGAGGACGCTGTGTGTCGCGCTGTATTCTTCTGAGGAGAACCGAAGCACGGGTTTGGCGAGCGTACCCTTCAATTCCCACCGGAACGAGTTGATGGTGGCGACGCGTACCCCGTTTTCGCGCACGTCAATCGACACCGCGCCCTCAAATTTGCGCAGATGTTCCCCGATGTCGGGCGCGAGCTCCACGCCACATACATTATCAATACTTAAGACAATAAGTAAATATAGCTATTGGGTAAACTCAAGCCCCGTGACGCGCACGATGGGTTGCTGCATGTTCCACGACGCGGGGATGTGCTCCAAGGAGATATCGAACTGACGACGCTCGCCGGTCGCAAGAGGTGGACTTGGCGGCGCGACAACGGAGCGCGATTCGCGCAGCGCGATCTGGTTCATATCGTCCGCAAAAGTGATCGTAACTTCGACTCCGCGCAGTGAACGAGATCCCGCGTTGACAAGGTCGGCGGTCAGCGTGGTCACTTCCTGATTGATAAAATTCTCCGCACGGCTCAGCGCGATGTTTTCGATGTGGATAGACGCTGCGTAGGCCTGCTCGGCAGCGCCAAAAGCGAAATGAGCTTGTTGCGGCGCCGCTCCCGGCGGCGACTGTCGACCCGGAGAAAAATAAAACGCGGCGACGATAACGACGATCGCCGCGGCCCCAAGGATCAAGGCGAAATTAAATCCGCCGCCCTCGGGTTGCGCAGGATCCGGTATCTGGATTTGCGGCTCTTCGTGCATGAACGCAATACGAAGTTTCGCACGATTCAGGTCGCCGGGTGTACATTCCGGCGTCGCGTGTTTCGAGGTTCGCGTGGGTTTGCGTCCGAAGGCGAGTCGCGCGCTAACGCCCGACGACGAGGCGGTGAATCAGCGGCTCGGGCAATTTTGCGGAGCGCATGCGCGACTGCACGTCGGCGATATCGTATGGCACGCGCCAAAATTCAACGACCTCGTGCTCGAGATCGGCGATCGCGAAACCCGCGCGCGGATCTCCGTCGCGCGGCTGGCCGATCGAGCCGGGATTAAGTAGATATCTGCGCTTTGCATCGATCCGCAGCGGAGCGGACGATTCCGTAGGACGCGGATGAATGCTCAACATTTCCAGCTGCGATCTCTGATTCTCATACGAAAATCCGCCCTGATGATGCGTATGGCCAAAGAACGTCACGTTTGCAGTTGAGTCGAGCAGTCCTTCGAGCGCCTGCGCCGGCGTGAACACATATTCATCTTCATCCTGAAACGCGCCGTGCACGAGAACGATATCGTCAGTCTCGAGCGGCCCAGAAGGAAGCTCGGAAATCCATTTCAAATTGTCGGCAGAAAGCTGCGAACGCGTCCAATCCACGGCAGCTTTCGCCACCGGATTGAAATCGTCGGTCTCCATCAAATCGGTCGCGGCCTTATCGTGATTCCCGCGAATCGTGCGCGCGCCCAGCTCGCGAATTTTTGTGGTGACCTCGTTGGGATCGGGACCGTAGCCGACCACGTCGCCCAGGCAAGCGACGTGGTCCCAACGATCTTTCGCCGCTTCTAGAGCGGCGTTGAGTGCGGTTGCGTTGGCGTGAATATCGCTAAGAACGAGGATGCGCATCCCTGGTTTCCGAGAACATATCCGAAAAGAGCGACTGAGTATAAAGGAACATGCACATGGATGCACGGGCGGAAAGTGTGCGGTTTTGAGACTGACCAAAAAGAAGATAGGAGCCCGGCAAACGATTTCCCCAATTTCTAATTTCTATATCTATTTCAACAAGAAAACGTGGCACAAAACGTCACATTGTTCCGGAATCGAACACTTCTTTATTTACGAATACGCAACAAATCCATGCAGAAATTTTTCGAATCTCACGAAACATTCGTATGGGGTGCTTCGTCTATACGAGTGCAGCCGGAACGCAAGGTTGCTCTTGGTCAGTCAGAGATCTTCAAGAAAAACCCCGCGGTGGCAGCCGCGGGGCCGTGACACGCATTCTTTCCGGCCGTTAGTCCAGGAAGAGAAAGTGTCGTTCGGGGAAGGCTACTCGTCCCCGTGCCCGCGTGTCAATCTCTGTCTCGCCTCCAGCAGGAAGTCTGCGGCTGACTCGATCCTCGATGGAAAGGTGACACGCATGAAATCCAATTCAATTCTACGGAGTTTCGCATTGCTGGCGGTGGTCGCGCTGGCCGTGCCGGTTTTCGCAAAGCCGGTCAACAAAACGATCAACATTAACCAGTCCGCCAAAGTGGGAACGGCGAAGCTGGACGCGGGAGAATATCGCTTGTCGATCGACGGTACCAAAGCGACCGTGCAGAAGGGCAAGGCCGTCGTCGCCCAGAGCGAAGGACGCTGGGAAGACCGCGATACAAAATCGAACTATGACGCGGTGTTGCTCAACGACTCTGGCCAGGTGACCGAAGTTCGTTTCGCTGGACAGAAAAAAGTTTTTGTCTTCAGCGAGTAACGTACCACTTTTACTGTGATGAAAAGGGATGCGCTTCGCCGCATCCCTTTTTGTTTCTTCTCGTGCTTTTGCTTCTTACCTTTTGTTTTTGCGCAGGGCTTACACCCCTGTCGTCGGTCCGGTTTACACCGCTGTCATCCTGAGGCGCCCGAAAGGCGCCGAAGGATCTCAGCGCTATCCTAGGCACCCGACACAGCCGCCGTCTTCCGCCGAATGCCGGTCGCATTTCCTTCGCTACCGAATGAACATGCAGTCACCATAACTGTAGAACCGATATTTCTCGTTCACCGCGTGGCGATACGCCGCGATAACGTTTTTTTTGCCGGCGAACGCACTTACAAGCGCCAATAGCGTCGAACGCGGAAGATGAAAGTTGGTGAGCAACGCGTCTGCGACGCGAAATTGAAAGCCCGGATAGATGAAAAGACTCGCTTCTGCGCGGCCAGGCAAAACAAGTTCGTTTGCGTTTGTGTTCGCCGCTCCCAGCGCGGCCGCTTCAAGCGCTCGGACCACCGTCGTGCCGATCGCAACGATTGGTCGTTTTGCGACGCGGGCTTGCTGGATTCGGTCCGCCGTCTCTTCCGAAATTTCGAACGATTCAGCGTGCATCGCGTGTTCTTCGATTGTTTCTGCGTGTATCGGTTGGAATGTTCCCAGCCCGACGTCGAGCGTCAACTCGCAGATTTCGATTCCCCGATTTCGAATCCTCTCGAAAATTTCCCGAGTGAAATGCAGGCCCGCCGTCGGCGCAGCAATCGCTCCTCGCTGTTTTGCGAACACAGTCTGATAACGATCGCGATCCGACGTCTCGTCTTCGCGCTCGATGTAGGGTGGCAACGGAATGTGCCCCAGCCGGTCCAGTAACTCTCCCACCAATTCGCCCGTGTGCGATTCAAATCGCAGCGTCCGCAGCCCCAACTCCCCGCGGCTAAGAATCTCCGCCTCCAACTCTCCTTCCCCAAAGCGAATGCGCTCGCCAACGGGAAGTTTACGACCCGGGCGCACCAAGGCTTCCCAGGTGGCCGGCTCGACCTGCCGGGTCAGCAGAACTTCGACACTGCCGCTGAGGTGCTCTCCCCGGGTGGCTCTGGAAGGCGCCTGGGAATGAACGCCGGTCCGGTGACCGAAGAGCCGTGCGGGGATCACCCGGGCGTTGTTCAGGACTAATAGCTCATCGCCACCCAGCAAGTCCGGGAATTCGGAAAAGCCGTGGTCCTCCACGGCACCAGTGCCTCGCCCGAGGGTCAGGAGCCGGGAGGAGTCGCGCTGAGGGAGTGGGCGCTGAGCAATCAGCTCCGGCGGGAGCGCGTACTGCAGTTCATCGAGGCGCATGAGCGAGACACAGTGTAGCAGGGCCAACTCGCCTGATGCCAAAAGGTCGCCTGCACATCCAATCGGATTGGAAGCCCCATCCGGCCGGCGACTGCATTTTACGTAAGTCTATGAACAGGGCTGATTTACGGGATCGTTCGGGGCTCCCCAGTGAGCCTAACCCCTGCAGAATCACATTCTTGCACAAAGCACCGAATAACTTCCTTGGAATCACATTCTTATAAAAAGAGGCCGGGCGGGTGGGCCTCCCTGGCTCCGCAGATTCAATATTCGTACTTGACATTAATGCACTCATATTATATTATTGCGCAGTTGTTAGTTATCGCTTGAGAGGAACCTCAACCAATGAAGACACTTACCGCTTTCCGTGGCCAAGCCACTTTGCAGGATCAGATCAATCGCTTGTTCAACGACGCCTTTGAGCGCACCAGCAACCAGGAATCGAACCTCACGACTTGGGCGCCTGCGGTCGATATCCATGAGAACGAGCACGAACTCGTCGTCAAGGCCGACCTGCCCGGCGTCGAAGCGAAGGACCTGGACATTCGCGTGGAGAACAACATCCTGACGATCCGCGGCGAACGCCGATTTGAGAAGAAGGTGAACGAAGACAATTACCTGCGCGTCGAGCGTGCCTATGGCTCGTTCAGCCGCAGCTTCTCGCTGGCGAACACCGTCAATCCGGATGGAATCAAGGCAGACTACCAGAACGGTGTGTTGACCCTGAACGTCCCGAAGCGCGAGGAAGCTAAGCCGAAGCAGATCAAGATAACCGTCGGAACATCTAATGGCGCTCCAGCGGCCGCTGCTGCGGTGGCTGGCGCGAAGTAACTCCTGCTGCCCCTCAGCAGGGCATAGGAAATGAGAGAGGGGCCGGCGAAATTCGTCGGCCCCTTTTTTACGGGGCGCTCATCGAATTTAGGAGCAACATACGAAAGCCTGGTGGTTGGCGCCGGGCGAAACGATTCGAGAACGAGAAATTCGAGAACGAACGATTCAAGAACTGAAGATTTGAGAACGAAAGACTCGAGAACTGAAGGAAAAGAAACATGCTTCGATTTGAAAAAATGACAGTTAAGGCTCAGGAAGCCTTGCAAAGCGCGCAAGACATTGCAGCGACTCACGAAAATCAGGCGATCGAGCCGGTACATTTGCTGTCGGCACTCGTCGCGCAAGTGGACGGAGTTGTGTCGCCGCTTTTGGCGCGACTTGGGATCCGTTCCGAGGTGCTGAACCAGGAATTGCAGCGCGAGATCGGCAAATTGCCGCGCGTGACGGGATTCGCGCAGCAGAACATGAGCCGAGCGCTGAACGATGTGCTCGAGCGCGCATTCAAGGAAGCCGAAAACTTTAAGGACGAGTACGTCTCGACCGAGCACATGTTCTTGGCGATCGCCGGACAGGATCGCGATCCCGCAGGGCAGCTGCTGAAGAAACTGGGCGCCTCGCACGAAGCGATTTTGAAGGCGCTGACCGGCTTGCGCGGCAATCAGCGCGTGACTTCGCAGAATCCGGAGGCGACATACGCGGCCTTGGAGAAGTACGCGCGCGACCTAACGGAACTTGCGCGGAAGTCGAAGCTCGATCCAGTGATCGGGCGCGACGAAGAGATTCGACGCGTGATGCAGATTCTGGCGCGACGCACGAAGAACAATCCGGTTCTGATCGGCGAACCAGGCGTCGGCAAAACGGCGATTGTCGAGGGATTAGCTCAGCGCATTGTGTCGGGCGATGTACCGGATGTTCTGAAGACGAAGAAGCTCGTTGCACTGGATTTGGCGGCGCTAGTGGCGGGCGCGAAATTCCGCGGTGAATTTGAAGAACGGCTCAAGGCCGTGCTGAAGGATATTTCGGAAGCCGATGGACAGATCATTCTGTTCATCGACGAACTGCACACGTTGGTTGGCGCGGGCGCGGCCGAAGGTTCGATGGATGCTTCAAACATTTTGAAGCCGGCGCTGGCGCGTGGCGAACTCCGCGCTATCGGCGCAACTACTCTGAATGAATACAAGAAATATATCGAGAAGGATCCGGCGCTCGAGCGTCGCTTCCAACCTGTGCTGGTGAGCGAGCCGACTGTCGAGGATACGATTTCGATTCTGCGCGGATTGAAAGAGCGCTACGAGATTCATCACGGTGTGCGCATCAAGGATGCCGCGATTCTCGCGGCGTCGACTCTGTCGCATCGCTACATCGCGGATCGATTTTTGCCGGATAAGGCGATCGATTTGATCGATGAGGCTGCGGCGAGCCTGCGCATGCAGATCGATTCCCTGCCCGAAGAGATCGACGAGATCGAGCGGCGCATCATGCAGCTCGAAATCGAACGGCAGGCGCTGCTGAAGGAAAAGGATTCGCACTCCAAAGAACGCAGGCAACAGATTGAAAAGGAGCTGGCGAAGCTGAAAGAAGATTCGAGCGCGCGTAAGGCGCGATGGCAAGCGGAGAAAGATGCCATCGGCAATATTCGCAAACTTAAGGAACAGATCGAGCAGCTTAACGCGGAAGCTCAGCGCTACGAGCGGTCCGGCGAACTCGCGAAGGTTGCGGAGATTCGCTACGGAAGAATTGCGGCCGCGGAGCGCGACCTGAAGCAGGCCGAGGAGCGTTTTGCGAAGGTGCAAAAAGACGCGCCGATGCTGAAGGAAGAAGTCGACGAAGAAGACATCGCAAAGCTCGTCAGCAAGTGGACCGGCATTCCAGCGGGCCGGCTGCTCGAAGGCGAAGCGCAAAAGCTGGTGAAGATGGAAGCGCGGCTCCGCGATCGCGTGGTCGGTCAGGAAGATGCGCTGGCGCGCGTCTCGAACGCAGTGCGGCGCAGTAGAGCAGGATTGTCGGATCCAAAACGGCCCATCGGGTCGTTCATTTTTCTTGGTCCGACGGGCGTCGGAAAAACCGAGCTGGCGCGTGCGCTAGCGGAATTCTTGTTCGACGACGAGAAGCTGATGATTCGCATCGACATGTCGGAGTACATGGAGAAGCACAGCGTTTCGCGGTTGATCGGCGCGCCTCCGGGCTACGTTGGCTACGAGGAGGGCGGCCAACTCACCGAACAAGTGCGGCGGCATCCGTATTCGGTCGTGCTATTTGATGAAATCGAGAAGGCACATCCCGATGTGTTCAACGTGCTGCTCCAGATTTTGGAGGATGGGCGTTTGACCGACGGGAAGGGGCGCACGGTCGATTTCCGCAACACAGTGCTGGTGATGACGAGCAACGTCGGTTCGACGGCGATCTTTGAGTTGTCGGACAAAGATCCGGAACGGGCGCGGAAGGAAGCGCTCGAGGCTTTGCGCGCGGCGTTCCGGCCGGAGTTCATCAACCGCATCGACGAGATCGTGATCTTCAATCCGCTGGGCAAGTCACAGCTCGAGAACATCGTGACAATGCTGCTGAAGAGCGTCGAAAAGTTGCTCGAAGAGCGGAAGATCACGCTGGAACTTACTGCGGCGGCGAAAGCGCTGCTGGTCAGCGAAGGATACGATCCTGCGTTTGGCGCGCGGCCGTTGCGGCGCACGATTCAACGCATGATTCAGGATCCGCTCGCGATGCAGATACTGGAGGGCAAGGTTCTGCCGGGAGAGCACATCCGAGTCGATCGCGACGGAAAGCGCGAGGCGATGAAGTTCGAGTCGGTCGCTGCGAAAAAGCCTGCGGCTGCGGCGGTTACTTCGTAAGACGCCAGGCCGTATCACACTGTGGGGAGTCGCTTGGTTGCGACTCTCTGCGGTGAATGCGTGTTAAAGAACTTGGAGCGACACACGCTTAGAATTGCAGTTCGATCAGCCGGACGTGAGAGCGAGTCGGTAAGCCTATGAGGATTTTTCGCACTGGATTGCTGTTGATTGTGATGAGCGTTTTGCTCGTCGTTGCCGGCGGAGCATTGGCCGGCCAGCGCGGCATGGAGATTGCGCTGATCTTCGCAGTTGTGATGAACGCGATTTCGTATTTCTTCTCGGACAAGATTGCGTTGAAATCGAGCGGCGCGCAGCCAGTTACACGCGAGCAGCTTCCGCGTTTGTACGAAGTGATGGAGCGTTTAGCAGCCAAGGCGAATCTGCCAGTGCCGAAGTTGTATGTAATTCCTGAAGAAGCGCCGAACGCGTTCGCGACCGGCCGCAATCCGCATCACGCGTCCGTCGCGGTCACCGAGGGTTTGCTCAATCTGATGACCGACGACGAGCTCGAAGGCGTAATAGCGCACGAGCTTTCGCACGTCCGCAACTACGACATCCTTACGACTTCAATCGCGGCCACGCTCGCCGGTGCAATCACNTACATGGCTACCATGGCGCGGTGGGGCATGATTTTCGGCGGATACGGCGGACGCGACGACGATCGCGAAGATGGCGGCGGCGCGTTCGCAGCCATCGCGATGATGATCCTGGCGCCGTTTGCGGCGCTGCTGCTGCAACTCTTTCTTTCGCGGACGCGAGAATATTCCGCCGATGAAACCGGCGCGCGCATGGTTGGTCAGCCCTACGGCTTGATCAGCGCGTTGCAAAAGCTGGGCGCCTATAACCAGCGCATTCCGACAACATCGATGGCGCCGGCCACCGCCGCGCTCTGCATCGTTAAGCCGTTGTTTGGCACTGGCGGCATCTCTTCGCTCTTCAGCACCCATCCTCCGTTAGAGGATCGAATCGAAGCTCTTCGCCGAATAACGATCGTGCCGAGCCGCTAGAACATTTCTCGGCCTGCTCGGTGTAAGTATTCGGCTGCGCTTGCGAGCGAACTACTCATCCATCTGTGACGTCTTGTGGTTTGTCGGAACTCGAACGGATCGCGGAGATGGCGACGAGAACTTTGTCTCTCGCCGCCTCAACGTCGAGAGTAGAATTCGCGCATGAAACGAAACGACCGAATCAAAAATTGGCTCAATTCGGTGCGCTCGGATTGTCGCTTCGCCGTTCGGCAACTCCGCAAGTCGCCTGGATTTACTGCCATCGCTATTCTCACCCTCGCTCTCGGCGTCGGGGCCAACACCGCCATCTTCAGCATCTGTAGCGCGGCGCTCTTTCGTTCGCTTCCTTATCCCCATGCCGAGCGGCTCGTTAAAGCGAACGTATATGACCTGAAATCAGGAGATTTCTACGGCGAGACTTCTTATCCAGACTTCACAGACTGGAGTGAACAGAACCACTTCTTCGACTATCTCGCAGCGTACGAGTCCAAGACATTTAGTCTTTCCAGAACGAAGGAACCAGAGCATGTCAAAGGTGAAGTCGTGTCGTCCGACTTTTTCGAGACTCTCGGAATCCATCCCTTTCTGGGTCGTTCCTTAGCGGGTGAACGAAATCAGCAAGCCGTAGTGCTCAGCTATGCATTGTGGTCACGCTCTTTCGGTTCCGATCCTCGCGTCATCGGTAAGTCGATTGCGCTGGACAGTTACAGTTACGAGGTGGTTGGAGTTACGCCGCGCGGGTTCCAGTTTCCCGACGAAGAAGTGGAACTGTGGGCCCTAATCACGTCAGTACGACCCGATTTTCGCGAAGAGATTACCGCAAGAGGGAATCTTGGGTTCTTCGTTGTCGGTCGCCTCGGCCCCAATACAACCGTCACTCAGGCGCAAGCTGAAATGACAGCCATCGCGAGCGGCCTGGAACAAAAGTATCCAGAATCGGATCGAGACCTTGGGGTGAGGCTCGTATCCCTGCAAGAAGACATGGTGGGGAGATTTCGAAGTGCACTCCTAATTTTAATGGGCTCAGCGGCACTTGTTCTCCTCATTGCGTGTGCCAACATCGGGACATTACTCCTGGCCCGGGCCGCCTCGCGGCAATCAGAAATCGCGATTCGCTCGTCGCTGGGAGCGAGCCGGAACAGAATTCTCGCGCAGTTGTTGACGGAGAACTTCCTTCTGGCGCTCATTGGCGGCGCACTGGGAGCATTCTTTGCTTTCCCGCTGATGGAGGTGATTCTCGTTTGGGCACCCAAGGACATCCCCAGAATTTCCTCCGCACATATCGATCTGCCGGTGCTTGCTTTTGCCGCGCTGACTTCGTTATTGACTGGATTGTTTTTCGGGTTTGCGCCAGCCTGGCAGGCTTCATTTAGAAATCCCGATGCTGCGCTTAAACAAACCGGACGAAGTCTCCAGGGACGCGCACCTCTCACCCAAGCTTTGGTGATTGGCGAATTCGCCCTGTCTCTAATTTTGCTGGCGGCTGCGGGTCTGCTCGGCAAGAGTTTGTTTCTCCTGGATCAGGTCGAGCCTGGTTTTCGCGCTGATCATTTGCTAACCGTCGAAATTTATCGCTCGATGTCCGATGACAGTCGAGATACCAATTGGAAAAATTGGACGGGCTTCTATCAGCAGTTACTTGCCCGCATTCAGGCGCTGCCTGGCGTGGATTCCGCCGGCGCGACGCTCGCATTGCCGATTCAAGGGCGTGTTTGGAATATCAGCTTTAAGATCGACGGCCGCGCATTCGGCCGTCCCTCGGAACAGCCGCAAGCCGACTCGCGAATTGTTTCCAATAATTATTTTGACGTGATGAAAATTCCTCTGAGGAGGGGACGCTATTTTTCAGAGTACGACACGAAGGATTCGCCTCACGTTGCGGTGATAAACGAAGCGCTGGCTCGCCTCTACTGGGCTAGCGAAAATCCGGTAGGTCGTTTCATAGAGATGGGAGCTTTCGGTGCGGGCCGGTGTGAAATCGTGGGCGTCGTCGGCGACATCCGACAAACGAAACTGGGCGATGAACCCGCTCCCGGAATATACGTTCCTTACACGCAGGAGATCATGCCATGGCAGACGCTTGTGATACGAACAAAGAACGATCCGATGGCGCTCGCCGCATCAATACGACATGAAGTTGCGGCGCTGGACCCGGAGCAACCGGTGGCTCGTGTGGCGACGATGGATCAATTGAAAGAGGCTTCCACAGCGCAACCTCGATTCCGCACTTTTCTGCTAGGGGCATTCGCCGGCATTGCTTTGCTGCTGTCGGCGATCGGAATCTATGGCGTGACGGCCTACGCAGTCAGTAGACGCACGAGTGAGATTGGCATCCGCATGGCAATGGGAGCGCAGCCCGTAAATATTCTCAGACTGATCGCCGGTGAAAGCATGATGTTGACGTTGCTGGGTGCTTCATTGGGTCTTGGCGGAGCGTATGCGGTAACGCGTGTGATGAAGGGTCTACTCTTCGGAGTGACCAGCACGGACCCACTGACTTTCGCGGGCGTCACGTTGCTTCTTTGTTTCGTAGCCTTGCTCGCGACTTTGGTCCCTGCCCGCCGCGCGTCCCGTGTCGATCCATTGATTGCCATCGAGCACGAATAGTTGAGAAAGGCTCGGAAGAAGTGCTGTTATAGCGCTGCGGGCCGTTTCAGCATACCCAGGCCGGTTTGCGAGTGTAAAGATTCCCTAATCTAGACGGTTCGATTCTGGCCTGAATCTCGACCTGGCACCTCAAACTGACTGATTACATGGCTGTTACAAAACTGTCCTATCGTACAGCTCTTTGGTAGAGCAAATGCACCTACTGGAATCGCTCGTGAAATGGANCGGGGCGCTGTCCAGATACGGGGAACAATGAGCTGTAAGGACACAATCCACTTGATTTGCTGGTACTTAGAGCGAAAGCTNTCCCCTTCGGTTGAGAGCGAGATCGAGCGTCATCTTGCGGAATGCCACGACTGCCACCTCGTCTTCGACGCTGCCAACTCCACATTAGATCGCTATTTCGGGCCAGCCCGAGCCCCCGAAAGCGAAACCGAACGCACGGCAGCCTAAAACGCGCGCCGTAACTTCCGGCAAATGAGTTATTTGAGGCTGTGCACCGAAAATGCACAGCCTCTTTTGTTTTTGAAACCTTGAACCGGCGTTTTTCGGGTGTCTAAAACCGTACTCCAGCAAAAATGCTCGCCCGAACAATGGAACGGTAATCTTTACTGGTACTAGTACGTTTAGCAGGGCATGAGGCTCGGTGCTTCAATGCGTCTAACCTCTTTATAGTACTGGAATTAGCCTATTTCCACAGCACATCAGGCATTTGGTGTAGCAGATGCTCCTTTAGATCCCGCGTGGCGGGAAGCCGCCAAAGGAGACGAAGTCCATGAGCGAATTTCAGGAACCCATTCACCACACGACCGCGGAGACTCCACGTTGGGTGGGTCTGGCGGTTGCACTCCTGGGAGGAGTATCACTCGTCGGCGTGGGCCTTGGCTGGAGCGCCATTAATAAGACACAAGGAATTCAAGAAGCGACCGCAGCGTCGGTGAAGCAGTCGAGCGACGCGATCCAACAGCGGCTCGCCAAAGAAGAAGAGATCAACCAGCAGCTCGAAAGCGACCTGAAGGTCGTGACGGACAAGCTGAACCTGACGCAGACGCAGCTCGTGTCGGCGCGCAAGGCCAACAAGGCGACTACCGTCGAAGTCGATAAGAAGCTGACCGGGCTGGAGACTTCGGTCAACACGCAGCTCGCCACGAAGGCGAACGTCGATGACGTGAACAAGTTGAACGGCGACGTCAGCGGCGTGAGGACGGACCTCGATGCGACCAACAACAGCATCCAGATGGCGCGCAGCGAAATGGGCACCCTGATCGCGCGCAATCATGACGAAATCGATCAGCTTCGCCGCATGGGCCAGCGCGACTACTACGAATTCAGCGTCACCCGGAAGAACGGCGCGGAGCGCGTCGGTTCGATCATGGTCGAGCTGAGAGACGTCAACACGAAGAAGAACCAGTACACGATCAACGTGCTGGCCGACGACAAGAGCTTCGAGAAGAAGAACCGCTCGGTCAACGAGCCGATTTTCTTCTATACCGGCGGCAGCAAGGCGGCTCTGGAACTCGTGGTGAACAAAGTGAGCAAGACCACGGNATCGGGCTACCTCAGCGTGCCGAAGTCGGCTGGAACGGCCTCGGCGAGCGCTACGGGGACGGCTCAGTAAGATCTTCTGACGCTGACCGACGGAACGCGCGACTTTCCTGCGTACCTTGAGAGCACACCAGGGAGGGCTTCGAGAGAGCCCTCCCTTTCCTTTTGGGGCCTGTCTTGTCGCCAGCTGTACCGACGAGTTGCCCTTTCGAACGTCTATGAAACACCGAAACTTTCTTGGCGTTGATATCGGTCAGAGCTGATTTGGTTTTGAGGAGAAATTCGATTTCCGCTACGATGTTGTCGCAGCCATGACGACGATTCTTCTGCATACCGCGAAGGCAATCACTCCCGCCGCTGAAATTTCGGACGCCGGCATTCTGATACGTGATGGTGTGATCGAAGCGGTCGGTGCGCGGGCGGACGTGAGCCTTCCGGCAGGCGCAATCGAGATAAAGGCCACCGATCAGATCGCGGTTCCGGGATTTATCGACGTTCACATTCACGGCGCGGGCGGCCGCGATGTGATGGAAGGCAGCGAACAGGCGCTATCCACCGTCGCGAAGACTGTGGCGAAGCGCGGCACTACATCAATGGTGGCGACCACGGTCACGGCGCCTCCTGACGATATTGTCCGCAGCGTGGAAGGCATTGCGAACTTCATTACGAACCAACATCAAAGCGAGGATCCGCGGGCGGAAGTTTTGGGCATTCACTACGAAGGGCCGTTCATCAGCACGGTGCGTCGTGGCGTTCATCCCAAGGAATGGGTGACGCTGCCCAACAAAGAGCTTCTCGATCGCATGGTGACGGCGGCCGCGGGGAATGCTCGCATTTTGACGATTGCGCCGGAGTTGCTGGGCGCGATGCCGTGCATCGATGCGGCGCGCAACGCAGGGATCGTTGTGGCGATGGGGCACACCGACGCGACTTACGAGCAGGCGCGCACGGCAATCGCGCATGGCGCGCATCATGCCGTTCACGTTTATAACGCGATGCGGCCATTTTCTCATCGCGACAGCGGTGTGATCGGCGCGGTGCTCACATCGCCTGAAGTCAGCGCGGAACTGATCGCCGATGGAGTGCACGTTGAAGAAGCGGCGATGCGCGTGTTGCTGCAGGCAAAGGGAGTCAACTGCGTCATTTTGGTGAGCGACGGAATTTCCGCGACGGGGATGCCCGACGGACAATACAGCCTCGGCAAATTTGATGTGAACGTCGTAGACGGTGTGGCGCGCAACGCGGAAGGGAATCTGGCGGGCAGCACGTTGACGCTCGATCGCGCGCTGCGAAATATCGTGCGCATGGGATGGTCGCTGAGCGACACGGTGCGCATGCTGACTGCGAATCCAGCGAAACTGCTTGGATTGGAATTCAAGAAGGGGGCGCTGCGAACGGGCGCCGACGCGGATATTGTTTTGTTGAATGAAGCGCTGGAAATAACGAACGTGTGGTCGCGGGGCGCACCGCTGAATTAGGCAGAAAAATCTAACGCAGAGGCGCAGAGCAAACGCATAGTTGAGACGCCGACGGATTACGGATTGAGCGGAACGTTCAGCTCATTCGCCAACTGCACCGCATTAAACGGACTGCAGGCAAAGTAGCGCTCTCCCACCTTCAGAGTCGGCACCTTCCGCTTGCCATGGTTGGCCTTGATGACGATTTCTTCCGCGTCGTCGTCTTCTTCGATGTTGATTTCGCGATAGGAAATGCCGCGCTGCGTCAGAAATGATTTCACGCGACGGCAATCGGGACACCAGTTCGTGGTGTACATCGTGATGGTTTCCATCAGGCCCTTGTTTGATGCATGGAGACGCCGGATCTATGCGCCCGGAACCGCAACACTGCGCTGGCGACGCGCAACCTGGATACGGATGAGCGAGCGCTGCAACGCGATCGCCGCGCGGCCCCAGTCGATGTTGGGATCGCCCTGAGCCGCTGCGAGGCGCTCTTCGGCGCGCTTCTTCGCCTTCTCGGCGCGCTCCACGTCGATCTCGCCCGAACGCTCCGCCATTTCGGCGAGCACGGTGACACGTTCGCCCAAGACTTCAGCGAAGCCGCTAATGATCGCGATCGGATCGGACTGCGAGCCGCCCTTCGAGCGATACGTCAGCTCGCCGATGCCGAGTTCCGTGATCAACGGCGCGTGGCCGGGCAGAACGCCCAGTTGGCCGTCCGCGCCGGGAAGCGTCACTTCAGTGACGGTCTCGCGAAGCAGTTGCCGTTCCGGCGTGACGATGATCAACTCGATGGAGTCAGCTGCCATTTGCTCTCAATATTCCTGATCAATTCCTAAAAGATTTCCAAGTGTGCACGCGAACTACGCGGTTGCCTTCATTTTCTCGGCCTTTTCGAGCGCTTCCTCGATCGTGCCGACCATGTAGAACGCCTGCTCCGGAACATCGTCGTACTTGCCTTCGACGATTTCCTTGAAGCTGCGGACCGTGTCTTCGATCTTGACGTACTTGCCTTCCAGGCCGGTGAACTGCGCCGCGACGAACATCGGCTGCGACAAGAAGCGCTCAATCTTACGCGCGCGAGCCACGGTGCGCTTGTCTTCGTCCGAAAGTTCTTCGATACCGAGAATCGCGATGATGTCCTGCAAATCTTTGTAGCGCTGGAGAATCGACTTCACGGCGCGCGCCACAGTGTAGTGCTCCTGTCCGACGATGCGCGGATCGAGAATGCGCGAGTAGCTGGCCAGCGGATCGACGGCGGGATAGATACCGCGTTCGACGATCTGACGGCTGAGGTTCGTGGTCGCGTCCAAGTGCGCGAACGTTGCAGCCGGAGCAGGATCGGTATAGTCGTCGGCAGGCACGTAAATCGCTTGCACCGAGGTGATCGAACCGGATTTCGTGGAAGTGATGCGCTCCTGCAATTCGCCGATTTCGGTGTTGAGGTTCGGCTGGTAACCGACGGCGCTGGGCATGCGGCCGAGAAGCGCCGAAACTTCGGAACCTGCCTGCACGAAACGGAAAATGTTGTCGATAAAGAGCAGTACGTCGAGATGCTCTTCGTCGCGGAAATATTCGGCGACGGTGAGGCCGGTCAGGCCGACGCGCAGACGCGAGCCGGGTGGCTCGGTCATCTGTCCGTAGATGAGAGCGGCGCGCGATTTTTCGGAATTGCCGGGGACGATGACTCCGCCTTCGGACATTTCCAGCCAGAGGTCGTTGCCTTCGCGGGTGCGTTCGCCGACGCCGGCAAACACCGAAACGCCGCCATGCTTCATCGCGACGTTGTGAATCAATTCCATGATCAAAACAGTTTTGCCGACGCCGGCGCCACCGAACAGTCCGATCTTCCCGCCCTTGAGGTAAGGCTCGATCAGGTCGACGACTTTGATGCCGGTTTCGAACATTTCGAGCGTTGTCGATTGGTCCTCGAGGCTCGGAGCGGGACGGTGAATTGCATAGTGCTTGTCGCTCTTCACGGGGCCGAGCTGATCGACGGGCTTGCCGAGCACGTTCATCACGCGGCCGAGCGTCGCGCGGCCGACGGGAACGGTGATGCCAGCACCGGTGTCGTACGCCTTCATGCCGCGAACCATACCTTCGGTCGGCTCCATCGCGACTGCACGCACGCGCCCTTCGCCAAGGTGCTGTTGCACTTCGACGATCACATCGAGCGGCTCGGGAATGTTAAAGCCCTCGCTGGTGATGCGGATGGCGTTGTAAATTGCCGGCAGGTGTCCGGCTTCGAACTCGATGTCGAGCACTGGGCCAATGACTTTGACCACGTGGCCGACTGGATTTGCGTTATCTGGCATTCTCGCTCCTACTTTTCGTAATTCGCGCCGCTGACGATTTCGATGATTTCGGTCGTGATTGCTGCCTGACGGACTTTGTTCATGTGCAGCGTCAGAGCTTCAATGACTTCGCCCGCGTTTTTCGTGGCCGCTTCCATGGCGGTCATGCGCGCGGCGTATTCGGATGCGGAAGATTCGAGCATCGCGCGCAATACTTGCGTTTCAACGTAGCGCGGCAGCAGCTTGTTTAAAAGCTGTTCGGCCGGCTGCTCGTAGATGTAGTCGATTTGCGCGCTGTCCTGTTCGGCTTGCTTCTTTTCGCCGTGCGCTACGCGCTCGGCGTCGTGACGCGGGTCGTGCTGAGCGTCCGGCGCCTCGACCATTTTTTCGATGGGCAAAAGTTTTTCAACTGCCAGGTGCACCGACACGACGCTCTTGAATTCGCTAAAGATGAGGTAGACGGCGTCGATTTTCTCTTCGATGTAGAGTTGCGCGGCGAGATTCGCGATCTCGCGGGCGGTCTTGAATTCGACGCGCGCGAGCACGTTGACGTACTCGCCGGCAAAGCTGAATCCGGCTTTCTTGAGCGAGTCGCGACCCTTTTTGCCGACCGGAATTGCGACGATCTTCTTGCCGTTGTTCGCCCGGAAGAACTCGTTCGCCTTGCGCAGGATGTTCGCGTTGAACGCGCCCGCCAGGCCGCGTTCGCCGGTCATTACGATCGCGAGAATGTTTTTTTCTTCCCGCTGCGCCATCAACGGATCCGAAACGTCCTGAATGCGCGACATCACCGATCGCAACAACCGCGCCAGCTCCTGTGCGTACGGCCGAGCCGCGAGCGCAGCTTCCTGCGCGCGACGTAAACGGGCCGCCGCGACGAACTTCATCGCGCGCGTGATCTGCTGGCTGCTCTTCACAGACCGGATGCGGCGCCGAAAATCGAGAAGTGTTGGCATAGGTTGCTGCGGTTAAATGCGGCGCGTTACTTCGCGGCCGCGACGGCTTCCTTTTCCGACGTGGTGAATCGCTGCTTGAATTCCTCGACCGCTTTCTTGATCTCGCCCTTGATCGCGTCGTCGAGAGCTTTCTTTTCCCTGATCGACGTCAAGATGCCCGAGTGGCTGGTCTCGACGAACTGTACAAATTCTTTTTCGAAGCGGCGCACATCGTTCACCGGAATCGAGTCGAGCGGGCCGGTCGTCGCGATAAAAATGATCAGAACTTGCTTCTCGACCGACAACGGCTGGTACTGGTCCTGTTTCAAAACTTCCGTGAGTCGCTGACCGCGGCCGAGCTGCGCTTGCGTCGCCTTGTCGAGCTGATCGGCGCCGAACTGCGCGAAGGACGCCAGATCGCGATACTGCGCCATGTCCAATCGCAGCGAACCGGCAACCTGCCGCATCGCTTTAATCTGTGCGTTGCCGCCGACACGGCTGACCGAGATGCCGACGTTAATCGCGGGACGAATGCCGGCGTTGAACAAGTCGGCTTCGAGATAGATCTGCCCGTCGGTAATCGAGATGACGTTCGTCGGAATGTACGCCGAAACGTCGCCCGCCTGTGTTTCGATGACAGGCAGTGAAGTCAGCGAACCCGCCCCGAGCTTGTCGTTCAGCTTCGCGGCGCGTTCCAATAAGCGCGAGTGGAGATAAAACACGTCGCCAGGAAACGCTTCGCGGCCGGGCGGACGCCGAAGAAGCAAAGAAATTTCGCGATAAGCCTGCGCGTGCTTCGAAAGATCGTCGTAAAAGGTGATCGCGTGACGCTTCGTGTCGCGGAAATACTCACCCATCGCGCACGCGGCGTACGGCGCGATGTACTGCACAGAAGCGGGCTCCGACGCGGACGACGCGACGACGATGGTGTAATCCATCGCGCCGGCATCGGTCAGCACCTTCACTACCTGCGCAATCGTCGAGCGTTTTTGCCCGATCGCGCAGTAGATGCAGATCATGTCACCGCCCTTCTGGTTGATGATCGTGTCCAGAATGACGGCGGTCTTACCGGTTTGACGGTCGCCGATGATCAGCTCGCGCTGCCCGCGGCCGATCGGAATCATCGAGTCGATGGCTTTGATACCAGTCTGCACCGGCTCGCGCACCGGCTGGCGGTCGAGAACGCCGGGAGCGATTTTCTCCAGCGGATTGCGTTGCTTGGCCTGAATCGGTCCCTTGCCGTCGAGCGGTTCGCCGAGCGGGCTTACGACGCGCCCGATCAGCGCTTCGCCGACCGGCACCGACATAATCGTGTTCGTGCGCTTGACGGTGTCGCCTTCCTTCAATTCCATCGTTTCGCCAAGCAGCACGGCGCCGACTTCGTCCTCTTCGAGGTTGAGCGCGATCCCAAAAATGTTGTGCGGAAACGCCAGCATTTCGCCGGCCATGACCTTGTCGAGCCCGTGAATACGCGCAATGCCGTCGCCTACGCTGATGATCGAGCCGACTTCATCGACGGCGACCGTCTGCTCATAGTTCGCGATCTGTTCGCGCAGGATCTTGCTGATTTCGTCCGCTTTTATATTCGCCATTCGCGCTCCGTAACTTTGCCTGACCGGGCCTCGTGCACTCTCTCGAACGAACCGGGATTCAGCCCGGCGAACTCGAGGCTCGTCTAAACTCTCGCAACAACCGTATCGCCACTATGACAGGACCGCTGTGACAAACCGACCTGTAAAACAGCACGTACCCCGACGAACGTCCAGCCTTATTCGCCCGTCAACTTCGACCGCATCCCGTTCAACCGATTTCGTACCGATCCGTCGTAAATTGCGTCGCCAATCCGCACAACCGCGCCGCCAAGCAGACTCGGATCGAGCGAATATTTTGCCTCGATGCGCTGACCGGTCATGCGCTCCAGCGTGAACGCGAACTCCGCTTTTTGCGCCGCGCTCAGTTCGATCGCCGAAGAAATCTCCGCCTCGGCGATTCCTTGCCGTTCGCGAATGACTTCCTGAAACGAATCCACAATCTCCGGCAGGATGTGCATCCGCCCGTGGTCGGCGACAACGAACAGAAAGTTGCGAATGATCTTGCTCGCGCCGAGCCTCGTAACCAGCTTTTCGATCACGCCGTGCTTTGCTTCGCGATCGACCGCGGGCGTCGCCAGAAAATTTCGCAGCTCGGAAGATTCCGCGTACGCTTCCCGGAAATCGATCAGTTGGCGTAGCGCCGCGTCACCAGCTCCTTGNGCCAATGCAATATCCGCCAGCGCGTTGGCATATTGAAGGTTCGCTGACTTCAATTGGGTCTCCCCGCNAGGCCCTTCACNAAGGCGCTGACGAGCGCTTCCTGAGCCTGCGGCGTGAGTTGTTTCGCGAGCAGCGATTGGGCGCTGTCGACGGCCAGGTTGGCCGCGAGAGCTTTCAATTCCAGGCGTGCCGCACGTTCGGCGGCGTCAATTTCCGCGGCTGCCGCGGCTTCGATCTTTTGCGCATCGCTCAAAGTAGCGTTGCGAATTCGCTCTGCTTCGGCCGCCGCCTCGCGCTGCGCAACGGCTCGCAGTTGCGCGATTTCCTGTTCCAGCTTGGCCAATTTCTGCTCGGCTTCGCGAAGCTGCCGGTCCGCTTCGATCCTGGCTTCTGTTGCCTTCTTGATCGCCGCACCGATTTCGTCGGAGCGCTTGCGGAAAATCGGCGGCAAGAACTTGCCGAAAACCCAGATCAATCCGAGCGCAACGAGCACGAAGTTAATCCACTTGAATAATTCGTTCACGTGCGCGTTGGCGTCGCTGCCGCCTTCTGCTGCGTGAACGCTAACTGCGGTGAACAACGTAGCGAATGCAACGCTGACTGCCAGTGAAAGACGGCGACCCGTCATGAAACCTCTCTGACTGGGCTGGTAGGCCTGGGCGGTGGAATCTGAATGACGCGCTGCGCGATTTCCGCAGCGAGTTGGGCGACGCTGGACTCGATGTCCTGCTTCGCGGTTTCGAATTCGCGCGCCACGCGTTCCTTCGCACTGGCGACGTGGCCTGCCGCCTTGCCGCGGGCTTGTTTCGCCGCTTCNGCGCGATCGTTCAANAGCTTTTTCCGCGCGTCTTCTTGCTCGGCGTAAACCTTGCCGCGGGCCTGCTTCAGCGCATCCTGATACTGCTTCGCTTTGTTGGCAGCCGCCGTTTGCGCCGTTTCCGCAGCCTTACGCGCGCCAACGGTTCGCGTCTCGCGCTCGTCCATAACTTTCATCAGCGGGACGAAAAACAGCGTGCGCATGATGCCGTAGAAAATCAGAACGATCACGACTGTAGGCACAGCCTGAAGGAAGAGTTCGCCAAGTTGGTGAACAATCTGTTGCATTTAGCTTGTGTCGCCTGAACCTCAGGATTGGCAGCCGCCCGGCGCGCTCGACCCGGGATTGAGAGCGCTTCGGTGGCCTTGAAGCGCCCCGCTTACTACAATAATTTTATAGCATCCAGCGCGCGCCGCCGTCAATTCGAGTAGGCGCGTTTTCGTGCGTAGGAGTTACATCGTCAACGCTTGATTCGACTCGAATTTAAGCGCCAATTTGGCGTCTTTCGCTGCGTTGCCATCGCGCGATGCTTATTGCTTCGGCGCGCTGCTTGTTGCGGCCGCACCCGTAGCGGCGGGAGCGCTCGCCGCGCCAGCCGGCGGCGGACCGTAAGCGTCATAAACGTAGCGAATCGACAGCGGAGTGTTGCTCCGTCCAGTCGTCATGTGCAACGTCTCATAAAGCTGCGTGCCGTCGTACGACAATTCATACGTCCGGCTCATTTTGTTCCCGCGCGGACTTTTCTCGTCGGTCGCGAGCTGCTTCCCGTCCCAATGCGCCGCAACCTCCTCATTGGTCGTGTCTTTCGATTTCTGTATCTTGCGCCCGTCGGTATACAGCGTCAGCTTCCGCTGCTGGTCATCCGTCACGTCGTACTCGGTATTCTTCACCGCCTCCGTGACCGTCATCCGGTTCGCCG